>OQVS01000852.1_pt1 | contig 21370 bp, 15 predicted proteins | sample 1691601 | NCBI WGS metagenome assembly OQVS01 (sample SAMN03418268, study PRJEB22391) | human gut metagenome | biome: human-gut; feature: organic feature; material: feces | host: Homo sapiens | place: Tanzania | collected 2013-01
ATCTCGTGAAGAACGTTTGTCCTGAGCGCATCTACCCCGTAGGCCGTCTCGACCGCAACACCACAGGTGTGCTCCTGCTCACCAACGACGGCGACCTCGCTTCTAAGCTCACACATCCTAAGTTCCTGAAGAAAAAGGTTTATCACGTTTACCTCGACAAGAACGTGACTGCTCACGACATGCAGCAGATCGCTACAGGCATAGAGCTGGAGGATGGCGAGATCCATGCTGACGACATACAGTATGCCAGCGACACCGACAAGAGCCAGGTGGGCATCGAGATCCACAGCGGCAAGAACCGCATCGTGCGTCGTATCTTCGAGAGCCTCGGCTACCGCGTGGTGAAGCTCGACCGCGTTCAGTTTGCAGGCCTCACCAAGAAGAACCTGCGTCGCGGCGACTGGCGTTTCCTCACCGAGAAAGAGGTGGAGATGCTGCGCATGGGAGCGTTCGAGTAAATAGAATAAAGAAATATCTATGTGGACGAGCGACAGGTGACACGGCTCACTTGTCTCTCGTCACTTAATATAAAAAAAGATGAAAAGAACAAAAGTTATTGATGCGCTTAAGCGCACCGACTTTGGAGCAGACGTTTGCGTGAAGGGATGGGTGCGTACTCACCGCAGCTCAAAGGCTGTCGACTTCATCGCCCTCAACGACGGTTCCACCATAAACAACATTCAGATTGTTGTCGACCCGACAAAGTTTGATGCCGACATGCTGAAGCAGATAACTACAGGCTCGTGCATCTGTGCCACAGGTAAGCTCGTGGAGAGCCAGGGCAAGGGCCAGACAAGCGAGATTCAGTGTGAAACGCTCGAAATCTACGGCCTTTGCGGCAGCGACTACCCAATGCAGAAGAAGGGACAGTCGTTCGAGTATATGCGCCAGTATGCTCACCTGCGTCTGCGCACCAACACCTTCGGTGCCGTGATGCGCATTCGCCACAACATGGCGATGGCCATACATACCTATTTCCATGAGCATGGCTACTTCTACTTCAACACTCCGCTCATCACAGCCAGCGACTGCGAAGGTGCTGGACAGATGTTCCAGGTGACAACAAAGAACCTCTATAACCTCAAGAAGACTGAGGACGGAAAGATCGACTATTCTGACGACTTCTTCGGCAAGCAGACATCGCTCACCGTGTCAGGACAGCTCGAGGGTGAGCTGGGAGCAACCGCTCTTGGCGCCATCTACACTTTCGGTCCTACATTCCGTGCCGAGAACTCGAACACTCCGCGACACCTCGCTGAGTTCTGGATGGTAGAGCCCGAGGTTGCGTTCTTGGACCTCGACGGACTGATGGAGCTGGAGGAAGATTTCATCAAGTATTGCATCCGTTGGGCTCTTGACAACTGCAAGGACGACCTCGAGTTCCTTAACAAGATGATCGACAAGGGTCTGATTGAGCGTCTGCAGGGCGTGCTCAACTCTTCGTTTGTTCATCTGCCTTACACTGAGGGCATCCGCATTCTTCAGGAGGCCATCAAGGGTGGCAAGAAGTTTGAGTTCCCATGTGAGTGGGGCGACGACCTCGCTTCTGAGCACGAGCGCTTCCTCGTTGAGGAGCACTTCAAGCGTCCTGTCATCATGACCAACTATCCGAAGGCCATCAAGGCGTTCTACATGAAGATCGACGAGGAAGAGTCGGGCTTCGGCGGCAAGAGCGGCCAGACCGTTCAGGGCACCGACGTGCTGTTCCCGCAGATCGGCGAGATCATCGGCGGTTCTGTTCGTGAGGAGAGCTATGACAAGCTCATGAACGAGATCGAGGAGCGCAACATCCCGATGAAGGATATGACCTGGTATCTCGACACCCGCAAGTATGGCTCATGCCCCCACGCTGGTTTCGGTCTCGGCTTCGAGCGTCTGATCCTTTTCGTTACAGGCATGCAGAACATCCGCGACGTGATCCCCTTCCCCCGCACACCGAAGTCGGCAGAGTTCTAAAAAGAAAATTGCTTTATAAGGTCAAGCCTTTTTAGGTCAACCCTCTTGAGGCCAATCTTTTTATAAGGAAGAGGCTTTTAGGTCTTTCCTTTCATAAGGAAGATGCTTTTAGGATAAGAAAGAAGCTTTTTAGCCATTCCTTTCTTAAGAAAGAAGCTTTTAGGCCCAATCCTCTTTGTAAGGAAGAAGCTTTTAGATTAATCTTCTTTATAAGATAAAACCTTTTATAAGGCAACAATATAAAAACAAAATCGTCCTCGAAAAGGCCGAACTTAAGCAGAAAAAACATCAGCTTATGTTCGTTCTTTTTCGAGGACGATTTGTGTTTGTAAGCATAAGAGTTTTGAATTTTGAATTTTGAATTTTGATTTTTGAATTATCGGCTTTCAGCCGATTTTGAGTTTTCGAATTTTGATTTTCCCTTTTTTAAAAGGCGATTGAATTCTTCACTCATCACTCTTCGTTCTTCACTTAAAAGAGGCTATAGGATTTTTCACTTTTCGTTTTTCACTTTTCCCTTTCAAGGCGCCAGCCTTTTTTACCTTTCTCTTGTTGATTGCCACCAGCAGCACCAGCACGACAACAAAGATTATTGTTGACAGCGGGCGGAGCTCAGGCGTCAGGCCACCCTTGCGGGCATCGGCGTAGATGTAGGTGGAGAGCGTCTCCAAGCCCTCGTTGCCGATGGTGAAGATGGTAACGGCGAAGTCGTCAATCGACATCGTGACGGCGAGCATGAAGCCCGACACCATGCCGGGCAGGATCTCAGGGATGATGATCTTCCTCAGCGCCTGCATGGGCGAGGCACCGAGGTCGAGCGCCGCCTCATAGAGGTTAGGATTCATCTGCTTCAGTCGGGGCATGACGCTCAGGATGACATAAGGCAGACAGAAGGTTATGTGGGAGAGCACCACCGTGACATAGCCTTGCGGTATGCCGAGCGTTATGAACAACAGGAAGAGCGAGATGCCTATGATCACGTCGCCGTTAAGGATGGGTATGTTGTTGACAAACGAGATGGCCCGTCGTGAGCGCGACCGCAGGTTGTGGATGCCTATGGCTGTAATGGTGCCGAAGATTGTTGACACCGTGGCGGTGATGAGCGCTATGGTTATGGTGTTGACGAGGGCGGCGGTGAGCGAGTGGTGCGTACCCTCGGCAAAGAGGTTACGGTAGAGCTTCAGCGAGAAGCCCGTCCAGTTGCCCATGACCTTGGCCTCGGTGAACGAGAACACCATGATGATGATTATCGGCGAATAGAGCAGGAGGAGCAGAAGCCAGAGATAGCCCTGGCAGAACGCCTGTTTGAGCACACTCTTGGTCATCGGATGCCTCCTTTCTCTGTCTGGTTGTCGTCAGATGCAAAGAGCATGGACGCGCCGATGAGGAACAGCATGATGAGCGACAAGGCCGCGCCATAGTTCCACATCGAGTTGTTGACGTTCTCCTGGATGGTCGTACCGAACAGCTTGATGTTGTTCATCGTGAGCAGCTCGGAGATGGCAAAGGTTGAGATAGTGGGCATGAACACCATCAGAATGCCACTGGCCACGCCAGGCATGGAGAGGGGCAGCACGACCTTAAGAAACTGTTGCAGGGGCGTGGCGCCCAGGTCTTCGGCTGCCTCTATGTAGCTGCGGTCGAGCTTCTGGAGCGTGTTGTAGATGGGGTAGATCATGAACGGCAGGAAGTTGTAGACCATGCCGAAGAGCAGGGCTCCCTCGCCGAGCGGAATGTCAGCAAAGTCGAACAGAGCCACGGTGGCAAGCGTGCGCACAAGGATGTTAACCCACATGGGGAGCACGAAGAGCATCACGACGGTAGAGGCGTTGCGCATGTGGGTCTGCGACAGGATCCAGGCCGTGGGGTAGCCCAGGAGCACGCACAACAGGGTGTTGGCGAAGGCTATGCCTATAGAATAGACAAAGGTGTTGATGGCCTCGGGGTGGCTCAGAAACTTGGAGAAGTTGTCGAGCGTGAAGGCGCCGTTCTCATCGGTGAACGCGAAGACCACGATGAGCAGCAGAGGCAGAACCACAAACACGGCGGCAAAGATGGCGTAAGGAATGGTCCAGCTCTTGCGTGAAGAGAAGAGACGTGTCAGTAATGTCATTTCTTGTTGTTCGTTCAGAGCCGTCGTCTCAGACGGTGGTGATGGGTTTGTTTAACGTTATGTTGTCGGGCGGAACGGTTATGGCGACGTGGTCGCCGAGGTCCCACTGGTCCTGGGTGTTGACATAGAGGGTGTCACCCCAGTCGGTGTTGACGGTGAGGTGATAGTGGTTGCCCTTGTAGAGAATGAAGTCGACATCGCCCGTGAACGTGCCTTCCTGCTCGTTGTCGAAGAGCTGCACGCCATCGAAGCTGATGCTCACCTCAAGGTCATGGCTGCTGCCGTCGGCGGCGAGCGCCTGGATCTCGGGCAGCGTGTTGAGGGCTGTGAGGTCAGACAACTTATACTCTACGCCGAGCACCTGCAACGTGTCGCCCTTGAGCGAAGCTGTGAGCACGTTGGCTGTGCGCTCCTTGCGCATGATGTGAATGTTGTCGGGTGCCACGGTCAGGCCAACGGTCTGCCCCACCTCAAAGTGTTTGTAGTTTTGCATGAGAAACTCGTAGCCGCCCTTGCTCTCGGCAAGCATCTCATAGTGTACACCCTTGAAGATGCTCGATGTTACGCGGGCCACAAACTGGGCGTGCTCCGTGTCGGTGCTCACCTCGATGTCCTCGGGACGAATGACCACGTCGACCTGCTCGTCCTTGGCAAAGCCTTTGTCGACACAGGCTATGTCGCTGCCCGCCACGCTCACCAGACAGTCGTGGAGCATCACGCCGTCGAGGATGTTGCTCTCGCCGATGAAGTCGGCAACGAAGGCGTTGGCCGGCTCGTTGTAGATGTCGGTGGGTGTGCCTATCTGCTGAATGCGCCCATTGCTCATCACCACGACGGTGTCGCTGAGCGTCAGCGCCTCCTCCTGGTCATGGGTAACATAGACGAAGGTTATGCCGAGCCGGTCGTGCATCTGCTTAAGCTCCAGCTGCATGTCCTTGCGCATCTTCAGGTCGAGGGCCGCCAACGGCTCGTCGAGGAGCAGAAGCTCCGGCTCGTTGACGATGGCGCGTGCTATGGCTATGCGCTGCTGCTGTCCGCCCGACAGCGAGTTGACATCACGATACTCGTAGTCGCTCATGTTGACCATGCGCAGGGCGTTCTTCACCTTCTGCACGATGGTGTCCTTGGGGGTGTTCTTGAGCTTCAGACCGAAAGCGATGTTGTCGAACACGTTAAGATGCGGGAAAAGGGCATATTTCTGAAACACCGTGTTCACGGGCCGGCGGTGCGGCGGCAGGTCTGTAATGTCTTTGCCGTTGAGGGTTATCTCTCCCTCGCTGGCGGTCTCAAAGCCCGCGAGCAGTCGGAGCAGCGTGGTCTTGCCGCAGCCCGAAGGACCGAGGATGGTCATAAACTCGCCTTTCCTTACGAAAAGGTTAATGTTGTCGAGGGCTTTCTTCTCGCCGAAAGCTTTCGACACATGTGTGATGTCAATGATATGAGGCGATGTTGCGTTCATCGGCTTTTTGTTTGATGTTTTGTTGCTTTAAAAATAGTGGTTGATTACAAATTGTCCTATGGGGCGTAAAAAACTGTGCAAAGTTAGCTATTTTTTCATTAAGAACGGCGCATTACCTTAATATAAATGAGACAAAGGCGCTTTTTTATGTTTTACAACATAAGACAAGTTAACGGAACAGAGATAATTTAAATCAAAAAAACATGTTGTAAAACATAAAATCAAAAAAAAACGAAGGCTCTAAGCGCATAAAAGCATACCTTTGCACCACGCTTTTTCGCCATAAAAAAAACTGGACAATCGACAACGGCTTGGAATGACGATGGCGCCCCTGCAAGGATAACAGACAAAAGACAGATTTTTTTCAAAATAAAGGATAGGTTTTAAACAAAGAAAAGGTATTTTCAGCTTATGATGATTAGACAACTGGCCATCTTGTTTGGCTGCCTCGCCTTAGGCGAACTAATTATTACGCTCACGCACATTCCGCTTCCATCGAGCATTCTTGGCATGTTGCTGCTTACGCTCTTGCTTAAGCTAAAGGTGATTCGTCTGGAGTGGGTGCGTAGCATCTCCGACTTTCTCGTCACCAATATCGGGTTCTTCTTCGTGCCGCCGGGCGTGGCCATAATGCTCTATTTTGACATCATCAAAGCACAGTTTGTGCCTATCGTAACCGCATCGGTGGTGAGCACCGTCTTGGTGCTGGCTATCACGGGATGGGTTCACCAGATCTATGGACGCACCGTTAAAAATGAGAAAATTACAGAAAAGGAAGGAGAAGAACAATGATTAAAGATTATTTCAGCAACGAGTTTTTCCTTATAGCCCTCACCTTCGGCTCTTACTTCGTGGGCAAGCTGCTGCGCCGACGCACGGGATGGGTGGTCATGAACCCCATCTTGGTGGCTATCGTTGTGGTCATAGGGTTCCTGGAGGTCACGGGCGTGAGCTATGAGACCTATAACGCGGGCGGCCACATGATAGAGTTTTGGCTGCGCCCGGCTGTGGTGGCGCTGGGTGTGCCTTTGTACATGCAGCTTGAGAAGATCAAGAAAGACCTTGTGCCCATCATGCTGAGCGAGCTGGCAGGCTGCGTGGTGGGCATCATCTCGGTGGTATATGTTGCGCAGAAGATGGGGGCCTCGAAAGAGGTTATCTTGTCGTTGGCATCGAAATCGGTGACTACGCCTATCGCCATGGAGGTGACGAAGGCGGTGGGCGGCATACCCTCGCTCACAGCGGCGGTGGTGGTGAGCGTTGGCTTGCTGTGTGCCGTGTGCGGATATAAGACGATGGGCTTTGCCCATGTGCGCAGCGCAAAGGCGCAGGGCCTGTCAATGGGTACGGCGGCACACGCTCTCGGCACCGCCACATCAATGGACGTGAGCAACATTCACGGCGCTTATGCCAGCCTGGGCCTGACCATCAACGGCATCTTCACCTCGCTCTTCACGCCCTCCATCATCGCCATCATCTGCTAAGAGGTGGCGGGAAAGGACACAGAGCTTGGGACTTTTATTTTGTTAAGGTCAGGCTTATGGATAGGGCCTTTGGGAAAAGCCTTTAGATGAAAAATTTAGATAGAGCTTTCGCAAGCATGGTTTATTGCGAAAGCTCATTTTTTGTTTTTATACATATCACGAAATTTTTGCTAACATAGCATTGATGTTCTCATTTTTAATTGTTACCTTTGTCATGTTGAAAAGAAAACCTTGAACAGGAAGGCTGGAAAAAAGGAAAATCTAAACAAAAGGAACCAAAAAACTCTATAAACAAAACCAAAAATTCTACAGACATGAGAATGCTTTATACCTTTGTCTTGTCGCTGATGCTCTCGGTGGCGTCGATGGCAAAAGCCCAAATGAAATGGATGAACCCGATGGACGGCGAAACGCCAAACATCTGCGGAAGGGCATGGAACGGAGAAACAGGAAAGACCTATAACCGTCTGCCGGAACGTCTGAAGGCATCGATGCCCGAAAAAGTGTGGAACAACTCCTTGCTCACGGCAGGACTGACGGTGCGCTTCACGACAACGTCGCACACGGTGAAGGTGAAGTATGTGTGCACGTCAACCCACTATGGCAGCTACAACATGTCGGGCATGGACCATTCGGGCGTAGACCTCTACGGCAAGACCAACGACGGCAAGATGCGCTGGGTGGCAAGCTACATGAGATGGAAATGGGAGGGCGACACGACGACCATCTCCTTTGACGACATCACTCCCCCAACAGACCAAAGCCTCGAATACACGCTCTATCTGCCCAACTATAACGGCATAAAATGGCTCACGGTGGGCGTTGACAAGGATGCCAGCTTCAGCTTTGTTGCGCCATCGGCAGAACGCCCCATCGTGGCTTATGGCTCGTCCATAATACACGGTGCGTCGCCGTCGCGCCCAGGCATGGCGATCACCAACATCGTGGAGCGAGAGATGACCATTCCGTTCATAAACCTCGGATTCTCTGGCAGTGCCTACATGGAACCCGAGGTGTTTGACATGCTCGGCGAGATCGACGCCCGCATCTTTGTCGTGGACCCCATTCCCAACAGCAAGAACCTGCCCGACTCGGCAATAACGAGTAGGGCTCTGGCGGGAATAAAGAGACTGCGCGAAAAGACCGACGCACCTATTCTGCTCTGCGAGAGCCATCCTATTGTGGACAGCGTGCTTCATAAAAACATTGCCGACAGATACCGCAGCGCCAACAAGGCGTTTCACGATGCTTACCTGCAACTGAAGGCAGCAGGCGTGAAGAAGCTCTATTATCTGTTCAGCCACGAGATCGGACTCACCGAGAACGACATGCTTGAGGGCTGGCACCCTAACGACATTGGATGCGTGAAATATGCCAACGCTTATAAAAAACACTTGCAGGAGATTTTAGAGGAAGAGACTAACGAGCCTTGCGTGAAGCAGACGACAGGGCTTAAGAAAGCGACGGCAGGGCTTAAGGAAGCGACGGCAGGGCTTAAGGAAGCGACGGCAGGGCTTAAGGAAGCGACAAAGCGAAAGAAAAAATGATGAAGATAAAATCGTCCTCGCACTCGACTTTGTCGCTTGCCAGAGCAAGAAGAGGGCGAACATAAGGAATAGTTGTACAGCTTGCTTATGTTCGCCCTCTTCGAGGACGTTTTGTTGTTTTGCTGTTAAACCGCAGGTTCCGTTCGCTTCGCTCTCTTCACCAGCGGTTATGGATATTCGCCGCCTTCGGCGACGGCAAGCGACATAGTAGAGCGCGGCGGCGGCAAGCGGCAAAGTAGAGCGCGGCGGCAAGCGGCAAAACAGAGCGCGGCGACGCTTGCTTGAGATTAAAGTTTGCGCTTTATGCAAAGACCTTTGCTTACATCGCAGCGCCGAAACGTGAGGTGGGCAGAGGAGCTGTGAAATAATAGTTCTGGTCGTTGCTGTTGTCTAGGAACATCACTCTCTTCATGCCAAAGAAGGCGAGACCTGTGGGGAAGACACGACTGAAACCGGTGGCGCCTCCTGAAAGAGCAGGACTTGTGGGCTGAAGATTGAAGTTCCATGAACGGTCGAAGGCTACGGGCGCTCCCTTGGCAGCATCGTCGACCTCGCAGTTGATATTCATGCCATCGGTGCGTTTGAAGCTTTTGAACAGGGGGGCGAGCTGTCCTGCCACACTGCTCTTTATGTCGTTGTCGTTCCAGATTATAAGGTCGGCATCTTTCGACATCTGCTTAACGCCAGTCTCGGTAGAAGCAAAATAATAGTTGGGAGCGATGTTAGAGTTTGCCAGGTCGGCACCGTCCTTCTTTGGCTGCTTCATGCCGAAGCGGCAGTCGTAGACAAGGTTGTTGACGAAGGTCGGGGCGATGGCTTTCTCAAGCCAGATGCTTCCACCCTTCTTGTTCTTGGCACGACGCCATCCACAGTTGACGATGGTGTTGTTGTAGGCTGTGAGCTGTGTGAGGGGAACGGTCTCGCTGTTTCCGGCGTTGGAGAGCTTGAAAGCGTTGGTGCAGGCGTTGTAGATGACGTTGTTGGCGATGTCGAGCTTGCATCCCGCCTTAACGTTTATGGCCTCGCCACCATCGGCAGCGTTGCCGCTATCGGCGAAGATGGTGTTGTAGATTACGCCCTGACCACCGGTGAAATAGGTCTGATCGTTATAGACATCGTGGAAGAAGCAGTCGGCCACGACAAACTTGCCGTTCACGTTGCAGAAGTGGAAGGCAGGCACACCGCCATCGAGCGTTGTCTTGAAGAGCTTGTTCTGGAACGACACCGACGACTCGGTGGGCGTTGCTCCGGCATAAGACAGGTCTACATGGTTGAGCACCACCTCCTCAGAGTTGTAACCGCAGATTATGCCTCCCCAGTCGGCGGGCTTCTTGGTGTCGGAGGTAATGGTCACGGGCTTCTCGGCTGTTCCCATGCAATAGAGGTTGCCGAGAACCACAATCTCGACGGGCACCTTGACGTCCGACTTGCAGGTCACGGTGACACCCGGCTCGATGTAGAGCGATGTGCCGACGGGAATCTCCACGCTCTCTGCGAGCGTGGTGTCCTTGGTCCAGACAAGTGAGCCAACAGGATATTCGGCCATGGCGGTCTTCAACACCTCGGTGGAACCTTGGTTCTGGCTGTTGTCGCCATTGTTGTTATAGTCGTAAGGGTTTATGTTGTCGTTCTCGCATGATGCGGCGACCACGGCTGTTGCTGCAAAAAGCAGACAGGCAATTTTGTTTGAAAGTTTCATAATTGTTGTTTTTGTTAAAGTTTCACTCTCACACCGAGAAGGAAGGTTCTGCCATATTTGTATGTTCCCACGACGGTCTTGTCAGAACGCTGGCCCTCATACTGGAGGTTGCTCTGGTTGACGGTCTTGAGGAAACGCTCACGCTTGGCATCGAGAAGGTTGTTGGCCTTGAGGAAGAGCGACACGCCACATGGAAACTTCTTCTCCATGCTGTAGTCGAGTCCGAACATGGCCTTGTCCCACTGGTCAGCATCCTTAAAGGGCGACACGAGGGCGAGCTTGGTGCCTGTGAACGAGGCGGCGAGCTGTGCGTTCCAGCCATAGCGGGTATCCTTATAGAACAATGAGAGGTTGGCTGTGTGAGGAGCCTGGTTGACGAGAGGACGTGTCTGGGTCACACCTGTCTTGTATTCGGCGCTGCCGACATTATACTCGCGCTTCGTGGTGGTGATGGACGAGTGGGTGTAGGTGTAGTTGGCTTTGATGCCGAAGTGGCGGATATATTTCACCACGTCAATCTCGAAGCCATAGTTTTTGGCGTTGCCAAGATTGTCGGGCATGTAGTAGGCATCGGCACCGCTGCCAATCTTGCCGTCGGCCGAAACAAAGACCTGTTCGATAGGGTCTTGCAGATATTTGTAGAACACGCCGGCAAGCACCTGCTCTGTGGGTGATGGGAACCACTCCCAGCGCAGGTCCACGTTGTCGATGCGTGCACGCTTAAGGTTGGGATTACCCTTCTCCTGATATTCCTCACCCATGATCTGGTAAGGCACGATCTCATAGAAGCCGGGGCGGTTGATGGAGCGATAGTAGGACAGGCGCACGTTCATCTTCTTGGTGGGTGTCCACTTTACTGATGCCGACGGCATCCAATCCCAATAGCTCTGCTCACCGACCTGGCCCATGTTGCGGAACTTCTGAAGCATGGTGTAGATCTGGTTGGTATGCTCGGCACGCACGCCGGCGTTGAGCTCACCCCACGGGGTCTTCACGGTGGTCATGAGGTAGGCGGCACCGATGTGTTCCTTCGAGTCGTAGTTGAGCTGCGATGCCTGCGAATAGGGTGTCTTGCAGGTCCAGTTGATCGATGCAAACTGGTCGAAGCCGTTGCCGTCGAGCTGCTGCGAGATGTCGGTGGGACTGAAGACGTAAGAATAGTAGCGGTTGCCGCGCTCCTTACGACGATACTGTGCGCCGGCCTTCCACAGGGCACTGATGTCGCGGGAGAAACGGGTGTCGTAAGAGAGGTTGAGGTAGCCAGCCCAGTCTTTGTCGGTGTTGTGCTGGAAGCGGCGCTCCATGTCCTTGGGCATGGTCTTGAGGATGTTCTTGTCGGCTGACCACAGGGAGCCGTCCACGCCGTCGGGAGCCTCAACGGTGTTGGTGAGCGTGAGGTATGTGCGGTCGGGGTCTTCCTCCTTGGCTTGAGAGAAGATGCCGGCCCAGTCGACGGTGAAGCTTGGCGTGAGGTGGTGTGTGCCTTTGAGATGTGTGGCAAACACGCTCTGGGTCTGCGAGAGCGAACGTGTCTCGTCGTCTTGGGTGTAGGTGTCGGAGCTTATATACTCGGTGTTTATGGAGTTGTTGTAACGCACGCCCTTCGAGTTGGTGCGCACATACATGTTGTACCACTCAAGCTTGTTGTTGTCAAGCTGCAAGTCGACCTTGGCGTGAAAGCCCGCCGTGAGGTCGTGTATAGAATAGTAGCGGTGCTGAAGCGAGTAGATGTACATGGCCTGTTCGCCCGATGCCATCTTCACCGAGTTGTAGGTGCGCTCGGTGCCGCGGAAGATGTTCTGCACGCTGCCGGCAAGCATCACGCCGATGCGGTCTTTCCAGAAGCGGTTGCCGATGGAGAGGCCTCCAACAAAGTTGGGAGCGGGAAGCGAGTGCTTGGTTATCTGTGTCGGGCCGTTGCTGAAATCGGCTGTCGTGGCTTTATAGTCGGCACCGTGAGCCTCGTAGGGCGAGGTGTGGGTGTAGCTGCCGCGGTTGGAAGAGAGATAGTTGCGGCTGTCGTTCCAGAAATAGTCGCTGGCACCGATGGCGGCGTTGGCCTGGATCTGGAAATGAGAAGGCGCATCCTTCATGACCATGTCGACCACGCCACCGGCGGCATCGCCCTCCATGTCGGCGGTCAACGACTTCGACACCACGAGGCGGTCCATAAGGTCGGAGGGAAACATGTTGAGGGGTATGTAACGGTTCTTGTCGTCGGGGCTCGGTATCTTGACGCCGTTGACAAGCGTGTAGTTGTAGCGTTTGTCCATGCCTCGCAGTATGGCGTAGGAAGCCTCTCCCGACGCATCGCGCTCCATGGTCACGCCCGACACACGTTGCAGCACGCTCGCCACGTTGACATCGGGCGAGAGCTGTATGCTCTGCTGACTCATGACGTTGAGCACGTTGCCCGCTGTCTTCTCCATGTCGATGGCACTGCGGTCGGAATGATATTCCTTATGGCCTTTCACCACCACCTCGCTCAGCTCACGAAGGTCTTCGTCGAGGGCTATGGTGACGGCACCCTTGTCGGAAACCTCGATGGGCACCTCGCGTGTTTTGTAAGAGATGTAACGCACAACGAGCGTGTAGCGTCCCTTGTCGGGCAGCTCGCTAAGCTTGAACGAGCCGTCGAGACCTGTTGTTGTCTTGATGTTGGGCAGCTCCTTCACCTCTACTACAGAGCCGATGAGCGGCTCACCCGTGCGGTTGTCCTTGACAATGCCGTCGACGGTGTGGGCAGAGACCATTGCCGAGGAGGCAACGAAAGCTGCGCTGATTAGAAACTTTTTCATATTCGTTCTTCTGTTAAAGGGCCGTCTGGAAGGGCTACTTTCCTATTTCTTCGTTTTCTCTATCGTGTGGATCACTTTTCCATCCTTGTCGATCATCGACATCTTAAGCGTCTTCTTTGAAGCAGAGATGATGGAGAAACCATCGGCAGAGGAGCAGAACACGGTGCCTTGGGTCTTCTCGACGGAGCGAGCCAGAGAGGCAGACGAGTTTACGACATATTCGATATCATCGTTCGGCATGTGTATGTGCTGAAAGTTATGGATGTGTCCACAGGCGTAGATTGCCACATTATTATATTTGTGCAGAATGGGCATGACGTTCTTCTGCATGTCGGTGCGCTCATATTCGGCCTTGGTGGTGTAGGCATAGATAGGATGATGGCCAATGACCACGACCCAGTCTTCGTGTGCCGACTTAAGGGTGCTGTCGAGCCAGAGGAGCTGTGCCTGCGGGTCTTGCTTGCAAGCGTCGGGATAGACGGCGCTGTTCTCGCGGTAACGGTCGATGAGGGGTGTGGTGTCAAGGAACACTATACGTATGGTTGTGCCGTTGTCCTCAAACACCTTAGTGTAATAGCGGGCGGGCATCACCCATCGGCGGCTTACCTTGCTATAGTCGAGCACAGCCTGTGTGTTGCCGCGATACTCGTGGTTGCCAAGCACGGGGAACCAGTCGAGCATCAGTTCTGGGTGCGAGTAGACCTGCTCAAAATTGGTCATCCACAGCGGGTCGTTCACCGATGCCACACCGTTGAAATGGTGTATGTCGCCAACAGCGAGCACACACTCCATGTCGGTGGTCTTTGCCATCTCGCCCATGAGCTCGGCAATGGGTTTTTGGTCGTAATAGCCGTTGCGTCCAAGGTCGTTGGCCATGTAGAGCGTAACGTCGCCTTTCAGCTGTTTCCATTCTTTGGGGGTCTGTGCTTGCAACTGCAAGCTTCCGAGCAGCATGATGACAGCTGCCACAAGGGTAGCTACGCGGCTACCAGAGGTTTCAAAACTTTTCATTCGTTGTCTTTACTTTATATATTTAATTTTGCTTATTTGCTTGCCTTTTGCTTGCTTATTTGCTCGCTTATTTGCTCGCTTTTGGCTTGCTTTCCTGTTTGTCTTCTTGCTTGTTTTTTTCAAGTAGATCTCTTAGACGCCGCAAAATTATGATATATTTGTTGCAAAGACATTACAGAGTTTTTAAGAAAAATTGTCAACAGTCTCTGCTCCTGTTGACAATTTATAAAGCTAAAAAAACGTCAAGTAAAGAACAACATTGAAAAGTTTGATCAATACTTCATTATTCATCGTGCGATTCCTGTTATCGTGGTCGAAAGCCTGCCGTCAGGCTTTCACGAATGCTCCCAACACCTTATCCAACTCGTCAAGTTCCGCCTCTCTGGTAGCCCAGCTCGTCACGAAACGGCAGATTATTTCCTCTTCGCTCTTCCTTTCCCAAATCTCAAACGCCACCTCCTTCGACAGCGCATCATACAGAGAGGGGGAGAGGATTACAAACTGTTGGTTGGTAGGCGAGTCGTATGCTATTTCGACGCCATGCTTTGTAAAGATGCTGCGTATGCGTGCTGCCATGTTGATGGCATGTTGCGCCACCTTGAAGTACAGCCCGTCGGTGAATAGCGTGTTAAACTGTAAGCCCAGCATCCTGCCTTTTGCAAGCAGTGCCCCGTGGCGCTTCACGTTTGTAAAGAAATATTTTGGCGCCTTCATGTTAGAGAAAACGACCGCTTCGCCCATCATTGCGCCCACCTTCGTGCCACCGATGTAGAACACGTCACAGTGCGCCGCGAGGAATGGAAGATCGTAGTTGCAGGCCTCCGACATTAGTCCGTAGCCCAACCGTGCTCCGTCTATAAAGAGCAGAAGATTGTACTTCTGACAAGTGGCGTAAAGATTCTCCAACTCATTCTTCGTGTACACCATGCCAAACTCTGTCGGCATAGACACATACACCATGCCAGGCTGCACCATGTGCGGATGCGACTCGTCTGTCAGAAACGTGTCCATGTAAGCCGACAGCGTCTGCGGGGCGAGTTTGCTGTCGTCGGAGGGCAGTGTGATGACCTTGTGTCCGAACGCCTCCACGGCACCCGACTCATGCACCTCGATATGTCCTGTCTCAACACATATCACGCCCTCACATCCCAGCAGCACCGAGTCGATGACCGTGGTGTTGGTCTGCGTTCCGCCCGTCAGCAAATACACGTCAGCCTTGTCATTGCCCACCGCCTTGCGTATCTTCTCTTTTGCCGCTGCCGTGTATGTGTCGAAGCCGTAGCCCGGCGTCTTGTCGTCGTTTGTTTTGCCCAGAGCTTCTAATATCTCAGGCAACATACCGTTGTTATAATCGCTTTGAAATGAAATCATATCTTTAAAACCTGTTTTATTTACTTAAGTAGGTGTTCAAAATTAATTTAAATGATTTTATGCCATATTTTGGCCCGTATGTTCAGCTCCGAAGAGGGAGTGTAGCGGGCTACACGACCGATGAGAGCTGGGCATATGGGCTAAAAGAGGGCGTAAAGGCATTTGAAAGCATAACCTTTTTATAAAATTCATATATGCGATTAATTTTGAACACCCACTTATTGTTTGTTTCCTTACCCCTTATTTCCCGATCGCTTCCTCAAGCGCGATGGCGAGCTGGTCAGGACAGCTTGTGCCTTTCGAGCCACACTCAATGCCCTTGAGACGGGCAATCACGTCTTCTGCCTTCTGGCCTTTGATCAATGAGCAGATGCCTTGCAGGTTGCCGTGGCAGCCTCCGGCGAAAGCAACGTGGCCGATGGTGTTGTCGTCGTTAAGCTCTATGTCTATCAGGCGGCTGCATGTGCCTTTGGTGGTGTAGGTGAAATGTTTCATAATGTTGTGTGTATAAAAAATGGGTTCAACGGAAAAAGGCCCGCCATGACATGAACGCTTGCCAAAGAAAAAGAACATTGGCATGTGTCATGATATGGAGGGCCTTTCGTGTTATAGATGTTGTCTTGTTGCCTGTTTGTGAACGGGGAGAGCCTTACTCGGCCTCTTCCTCGGGCTTCATGTTGGTGTAGACGTTCTGCACGTCGTCAAAGTCTTCAAGACGCTCTACCATCTTGTCGATGGTGGCACGGTCGTCGCCGCTCAGGTCCTTCAGGTCGTTGGGCACATAGGTGAACTCGCCGCCGATGTCCTCGAAGCCTTGCTCCTCAAGGAACTTCTGGATCTGTGCATACTGCTTCACGTCGTCGCCGTAGATGGTGATGGTGCCTTCCTCGTCGTCGATGTCATACTCGTCCTCAACGCTGAAGTCGATAAGCTCCAGGATAAGGTCGTCCATGTCGATGCCGTCTTTCTTCTTGAAGGTGAACACACACTTGTGGTCGAAGAGGTAAGACAGAGAGCCTGTTGTGCCCAGGGTGCCGCTAAACTTGTTGAACACCGAGCGCACGTCGCCCACGGTGCGGGTGGTGTTGTCGGTGAGGGTGTCGACGAAGATGGCGATGCCGTGGGGGCCGTAGCCCTCGTATGTCACTTCTTTATATTCGCTCTGGTCCTTGCCCATGGCGTTCTTGATGGCACGCTCGATGTTGTCTTTCGGCATGTTCTCGCGCTTGCATGTGGCTATTACTGAACGCAGAGAGGGGTTGTTCTCTGGCTCTGGACCACCTGCCTTCACGGCGATGGCGATCTGTTTTCCTAAACGAGTGAAAGTTTTGGCCATGTGTCCCCAACGTTTCAGCTTGGTGGCCTTACGATACTCAAATGCTCTTCCCATAATGGTTCTTTGTTTTTTTTATTTTTTTTGTTTTTGTTGTGTTTTTTGTTTCTGTCGTCTTGTTATGCTTTCACATAAAAGCCCTTTATCTCAGCTCTGCTCCGAGCTGCTTCTTGAGGTTTGCGATGAGCTTGGTCATCATTGCGTCGATCTGCTTGTCGTTGAGGGTCTTGGTCTCGTCTTGCAGAATGAAGTTGACGGCGTAGCTCTTCTTGCCCTCGGGCAGGTTCTTTCCTTCGTACACGTCGAAGAGCTCCACGTTCTTCAGGAGCTTCTTCTCTGTTTGCTTAGCAATGGTGGCGATGGCCTCAAACTCTACGCTCTTGTCGACGAGCAGGGCGAGGTCGCGGCTCACGGCAGGATATTTGCTTATCTCGTGGAACAGCACCTCTTTGCCGCGCACGGCTTTGGTCACGGCGTTCCAATGGATGTCGGCGTAGAACACGTCGGTGGCGATGTCGGCCTGCTTGAGCAGCTGCTTGCTCACGATGCCCATTTCTGCCATTACTTTTCCGCCGCGGTTCTTGACGGTTATGCCTTTGCTGAAGATGTTGTTGTCGCTATGTTCCGACACGATGGTGCCGGGCACGACGCCGAGGCGTGCAAAGATGTTCTCTACATGGGCCTTGAGCTGGTAGAACGACGACTGCTCGTCGGGGTGTGCCCATGAGCCTTCGGTGCTCTTGCCGCAGATCCACAAGCCGAGGTGCATCTCTTCGGTGTAGGCCTTGATTGGGTCTTCGTTGTTCTTCTTCTCGGGAGAGAAGTGGTAGCAGTTGCCAAACTCGAAGAAGCGTATGTTGGCGTTCTTGCGGTTCACGTTGCGGCAGATGCTCTCCAGTCCGCCGAAGAGGAGGGTCTGGCGCATCACGCCCAGGTCGGAGCTCAGCGGGTTCATGAGCTTCACGGTGTTCTCCTCGGCATATTTGTTGAGGCCCTGCTGATAGTAGGATGTCTTGGTGAGCGAGTTGTTCATGATCTCGCTGAAGCCGCATCCGACGAGCTGCTCGCCGATGATGTTCTGAAGATGATATTTGTGGTCTTCGTCGCCAAGGATGGTGAGTGAGCTCTTGAGCTGTGTGGGAATCTCCACGTTGTTGTAGCCGTAGATGCGGAGAATGTCTTCTACCACGTCGCAGGGGCGCTGCACGTCTACACGATAGGCGGGAACCGTGAGCTTGAGGCCGTTCTCGTCTTCATGCTCTATCTTCATGTCGAGGCTGGTCACGATGCTCTTGATGGTGTCGTGGCCGATGTGCTTGCCTATGAGGGTGTCGACATAGCTGTAGGAGAGGTCAACGTCGAAAGAGGGCAGTGGGGCTGGATAGACGTCCTTGATCTGCATGCTCACCTTTCCGCCTGCAAGCTCTTTGCACAGGATGGCGGCCTGCTTCAGGGCGTAGATGGTGCCGTTGGGGTCGATGCCGCGCTCGAAGCGGTAGCTTGCGTCGGTGCTCAGGCCGTGGCGGCGTGCGCTCTTGCGGATCCAGGTGGGGTGGAAATAGGCGCTCTCAAGCACAACGTTCTTTGTGGTGTCGTAGGTGCCGCTGCCCTTACCTCCGAAGATGCCTGCTATGCACATGGGGTCTTCGGCGTTGCAGATGCTCAGGTCGTGCTCGCCAAGGGTGTGCTCCTCGCCGTCGAGGGTCATAAACTTGGTGCCTTCGGGCTGTGTGCGGACCACGATCTTGTGGCCTTTCACCATGTCGGCGTCGAAGCAATGCATGGGCTGGCCGTAGGCCATCATTATGTAGTTGGTGATGTCGACAATGTTGTTGATGGGGCGCAGACCGATGATGTTGAGCTTGTTCTGCAGCCACTCGGGGCTTTCCTTCACCTCGCAGCCTGTAATGCTCAGGCAGGCGTAGCGCTTGCAGGCGTCTGTATTCTCTATCTCCACGTCGATGGGCAGCTCCTCGTTGTCGACGGCAAAGGCTGAGCAGTCGGGGCGGTGAAGGCTTGTCTTGTGGCCGTTCTGCACGAGCCATGCGTAGAGGTCGCGTGCCACACCCCAATGGCTGAGAGCGTCGGCGCGGTTGGCCGTGATGTCGATCTCAATGACCCAGTCGCTCTCCAGGTGGTAATAGTCGGCTGCGGGCTGTCCCACGGGGGCGTTGTCGGGGAGCACAATGATGCCGTCGTGGCTGGTGCCCACGCCAATCTCGTCTTCGGCGCAGATCATGCCGAAGCTCTCGACACCGCGCAGTTTCGATTTCTTGATGACAAACTCTTTGTCGCCGTCATAGAGCACGCAGCCCAGGTCGGCCACGATGACCTTCTGTCCTGCTGCCACGTTGGGTGCTCCACAGACGATCTGCTGAGGTTCGCCCTTGCCAAGGTCTACTGTTGTGACGTGCAAGTGGTCGCTGTTGGGATGCATCTCACAGGTAAGCACCTTGCCTACATACAATCCCTTCAGACCGCCTTTCACGGTCTGTACTTCTTCCAATGCGTCTACTTCGAGACCGCATGAGGTCAGCGCATCGGCTGTCTGCTGCGGCGTGAGGTCGAAATCGACGTATTCTTTAAGCCATTTATAAGAAATGTTCATTATATAATGATTTTTATTGTTCCCGTTTTTTGACGGCGATTGACATAATCGGCCGTAAGCACTTTAAATGCGCCGCAAAGTTAATAAAAATCATCCATTTAAGCAAAAAAATAGTTGCTTAATTGGATATGCTTCGGCGATTGCGTTTGCTGTGAATGTAACAATTTGAGAGAAAAGGAACAGAAAAGGGTCTTTTCGCTTGTAAATGTCGACGGTTAAGCCTAACTTTGCAGCTGTTACAAAGACAAAGAGAACAGAATTTATGAAGAAAAATGCAATTTTAGATATTAAGCGTGACCCCATGGGTGCAGCCATTCTCGACTGCCAGCGCACGGGCAAGGCCTCGACGCTGCGCGTGATGTCGTCGATGTTTGAAGACGACGAGATGCCTGTGGCTCACCTCTTTCGCTCTTTTGACCAGATGCCACGCCTGGAGCAGAAGGCTCTTGAGACGGCGCGTGGACGGGTGCTCGACATCGGGGCGGGGGCTGGATGCCATGCGCTGGCTCTGCAAGAACGTGGTGTCGGGGTCAAGGCCATCGACATCTCGCCGCTCAGCTGCGAGGCCATGAGGGAGCGCGGCATAAAGGAGGTGGAGTGTGTGAACCTGTTTGACCCGCAGCTGCAAGGACGCTATGACACGTTGCTGCTGCTCATGAACGGTACGGGCGTGGCGGGGAAGCTGGAACGTCTGCCGGCGCTGCTGAACCGTTTGAAGGAGCTGCTTGCTGACGGTGGACAGATTCTTGTCGACTCGTCTGACCTGAGATACGTCTATGAGAACGAGGACGGCTCTTTGGATATTGACCTTGACGCGCCTTATTATGGCGAGCTCGACTATCAGATGCAATATAAGAACATCGTGGGCGAGCCGTTCGACTGGCTTTATACAGACCCTGTGTTGCTTGCCTCTGCGGGTAAGCAATGTGGGTTGAGATGTGAGATCTTGGAGGAGGGCGAACATTATGACTATCTTGCAAGGCTGACGCGCTAAACCTTTCTGTGCGAGGCTTGTTTCTTCACCTTGCCTGACAGAAAGGAGGGTTGTGAAAAACAAGGCCGCCTTTAAAAGGGTGGTTTATAAAGAGGAGGTCTTATAAAGAGGATGTTTATAAACAAAAAAAGAGGTTGGTGCAGGATGCTACCAACCTCATGCGCGATTTCGTAAAAAAAACTTCGAAATCTAAAAACTGCCTCAAAGATACGCGTATTTGCTGACACTTGCAAATTTTTTAAGGGTTAATTTCTGTTTTTAACATTTTGCCCGCCTTTCCCGCTCTCTTTTCTTCTTTTCAGAATGTCAAAAGACCGTAACACCTTTTTTATAAAATTTAAATGATTATACGCTTGCTTTTCTCGTTTATAATGTATAACTTTGCAAAAGGAATCTAAATTAATCACTTAAAAAAATTTATTGCTTATGAACAAAATTTTACGATTATCATTTATCGCTGTGATGGCATTGGTTTGTGGAACCATGTCTGCACAGACTGAACTTCTCGAAAACGGTGGTTTCGAGACATGGAAAGACGGTGTCGCTACAAACTGGGAGTCATCAAACTCTGCAAGTAGTGCAAAAGTGTCACAGAGCACAGATGCCCGTACTGGCGAGTTTGCTGTTTTAGTTAAGAGTGAGACTAAATACAATAAGAGACTGGCTTACAAGGAGTTGAATCTGAAAGCTGGTACTTACAAGATGAGCTTCTATGCTAAGGGTGGTCAGGTAAGACCAGGTTATGCCATTTCAGTTAATGGCTCAATTGATGGTCAAAATGGTTATAAATATGGAAGTTATGCAGCTTTGTCAGCTACAGAGTGGAAGTTGGTTGAGCACGAATTTACTCTTGAGGCGCCTACAACTATAAATCTCGTTGTAATGAACCCCAAGACTAATAGCAAAGGCTATACGGCAACTGACGCTATCATCGACGATTTCTCTCTGACAACAACCGACGGCGGCATTGATGGCACTGTTGCTCCTCCTGCTGACA
>OQVS01000856.1_pt1 | contig 21315 bp, 20 predicted proteins | sample 1691601 | NCBI WGS metagenome assembly OQVS01 (sample SAMN03418268, study PRJEB22391) | human gut metagenome | biome: human-gut; feature: organic feature; material: feces | host: Homo sapiens | place: Tanzania | collected 2013-01
CCGTGACTGGAGTTCAGACGTGTGCTCTTCCGATCTAAGAAGGCATTTTAGGAAAGAGAATAAGCGATAAAGGAGGCACGGCTTCAAGGCTTGCATCTCCTGTAGTTTTTGCAAGAGGAAATAGAATTACCGTTGTAGCTTCCGAAAAAGGAACTTTTGGCGGAACTTATAATTTCCCTGTTCAACCTACCACTAAATCAAGATTAATGAAGATTCAAGGAACTATGGACGCCACTACGGGAGAGATTGCTTGGGATTCTACTTGGCAAGATTTTGGAGTAGATGTAGGAGGTTTTGCATCCGCTCAAATGGGAGGATTTTATAATCAATACGCTACATTTACGGGAGCTGGAAAAGGAACAGCGTCAGATAAATTTGTTCTTCCTATAGCGGTTATGTCAAAACAACAATATACCGCAGAATTTGGTTTTGTAATGGCTTATTCTTCAGACGGTAAAAATTGGAGTTTAGGAACAAAAGCAAGATATGTTGACGCGACAGGGGAAAACAAAAAGCGGATACCCTTCCGGGAGATTGCCACGCTACGCTCGCAATGACATAGTACTTCGTACGGAAGGAAACGAGTATAGGGTGTTTCGTAACGACGAAACGAGCGTTGCACGAATGTGCATTAAAAAAACGACCGTGGGAACGGTCGTTTTTTGTGGGCGCGTGAAAAATTATAAACTTCTCAGGACTTTGTTGACTTCCGCCATATCGCATTTGCCGGCGTATTCCGTCTTGAAGTGGCGCATTACGCTTGGCACCGATTTGTCGGGCAAGGTCATAATGACGGCTCTGATTTCGTCCTCGCTCATCATTTTGGGCAGGTACTTTTCGATTGCCGCGATCTGGTTGTTCAAAGACAGCACGGTGTCGGCTCTGCCAGCCTTTTCAAAGGCGTCCTTTTCTTCAAAGAGTTCCTTTTGCGTTTTTTTCAGGATCTGGACGTAGTCGGCGTCGGACATTTCCTCGCCTTTGCTGCGTTTTTCGATATTGAAGAGCATAAGTTTGTTTATGAGCGCGTTAAAAGCCGTGACGGTATCTTTGTCGTGCGCCTTCATTGCCTCGATTTTTGCTTTTTTGAAATCGTCGATATTCATAAAATCACCTCGGGGAAATTATAGTCCCAAGGCGGCGGGAAAGTCAATAAAATGCAACTAATCGTCAAGATTTGAAAACAAGGGGCTGTCGAAAAACTCCGAAAGAGAAATTGACAATCCTTCGCAAAGATACGCGATAGTTTGCAGTTTCGGATTTTGACTTCTTCCCGAGAAAATGCTGTTGACGGTGGACTGTATCACGCCGGACATCGTGCAAAGTTTATTGACGGTGATGTTTCGGTTGTTGCAGTATTCAAGAATACGCGCGGCGACCGCTTCGTTCAGTTTCATAATTTACCTTAATCATTTGTCTTGATACGTTAATCGTAACAAAAAGAAAAATCAAAAGTTGTGAATGTATCGTTGACTTTTGTTGAATAAGGTGTTATTTTTAAGGTATGAATTTAACGGATTTTACAAGCAAAATTTTGTCTATATTTGAAGACAATAATGATTTAAAATGCGTCCACAATGCAAAGTATCAGATTGTTGTGGAAACAAGCGACGAAAGTAGGTTTGTAGTAAAATTGTTATATGCGCCGAAAATGAGTAAAAAAAGCCAAAAAAGACAAAAAATATTAGAAAAATTCCTTAACGATGCGGAAAAGAGCGATGACTGATGTTATCGCTCTTTTAATGCGTTCAGCCAGATTGTTTTGTCAAAGCGGGTGTTTAAGGGGCTTGTGGATGGCAAAAACAGGGCGGAATCCGAAAGATATTTGTAATTTTTCAGGAATATTTCCTTTGCCTTTCCGCCGTTTAAGATAATTTTTTTGACGTTTGCCTTGTCAAGGACTTGGGTTATGTCCGCTACCTTATAATTTTTAATAGTGCTGTCAAGGCTGCCCGTTATTTCGCACTCGGCAACGACGTCCCAAAGGGCGATTTTGTGGTTTTTAAGCAGGGCTTGCTTTTCGCCTATCGTTTCGGGCGCGGGTTCGCCAAAGGCTTCCGATAGAATTTTCCAGAATCTGTTTTGTTTGTTGCCGTAATAAAAGTTCGTCTCGCGCGAGATGACGCTCGGGAAACTTCCGAGAATCAGTATTTCGCTGTTTTCGTCGAAGAACGGCAAAAATCCCTTGTAAATCATACTTGGATTATACAACAAAAAATGCGTGCGCGGTATTGATTTATCGAAAAAATCGGGATATAATATTTCCAAACGGAAGGTGAGAAAAATGATTTTATATTTTACGGGTACGGGCAATGCGAAATATATTGCCGAAAAAATCGCGAACGTAACGGGCGACGAAACGCAAAATATCGTTGCGTATACCCGCGATAACGAGAAATTGTCGATAGCGGACGGGGAACGACTTGCCCTTGTCAGCCCCGTGTACTACTGGGGTATTCCCGAATCGGTGAAAGGATTTCTGAAAACCCTGAAAACCGCGGGAAGATATTTCGCGATAGTTCTCGAATGCGGCGGAAGCACCGGGAACGCGCAGGGCGTGTGCGAAAGATACGTGCGTCCCGACGCGGTGTTCGGCGTTGTCGCGGTCGATAATTTCTGCCCGATGTTCAAAATCGAATCCGCCGAAGAAACGGAAAAACGACTTGACGCGCAAAACGCAAAAATCGCCGTTATCGCGGACAAAATCATGAACGAGGAAAAGGGCGACTTCAACGACGTAAAAGGTGGTTTTTATAAACTCAACACCGCTTTGTTGTATCCGATTTACGAAAAATTCGGCGGAAGAAAAACAAAATTTTCGGCGTCCGACGACTGCGTAAATTGCGGACTTTGCGAAAGCATTTGCCCGGTGTCCGCAATAAAAATCGAAAACGGAAAGCCCGTATGGACAAAAGAAAAGTGCGATATGTGTCTGGGTTGTCTGTCAAGATGCCCGAAAAACGCAATCTCGATTAAGAAGTCTTTGAAAAACGGTCGCTACGTAAATCCGCGCGTCAAATTCTGAAAATCCCGAAAATAATTTTGAAAAAGCAGCCTTTGCAAGGCTGTTTTTTGTTGCCTTTTTATCATATCTTATATAAAATAACATTAAGTAATTTCTGTGTAGGTAAAGAGGATGCAAAAGAAGTTATCGAAGATTTCACACGGTCTGAAAAAAATTCCCGAAGGTATCGTAAAACTCAAAAGGGTGTTTCTCGTGCTGTTCGTCGCGCTGTCGATATTCGGCGCGGTGATGATTCCGCGTACGAAAATCAACTATGACCTGACGGGGTATCTGCCCGCACACTGCGATTCGTCAACCGCTCTCGAACTCCTGAAAAAAGAGTTTGACGACAAGGGCATGGCATACGTTATGGTAAAGGACGTTACGCCCGAAAAAGCAGGCGAAATCAAAACGAGACTGGAAAAAGTCGAAGGCGTCGCGACGGTTACTTACGTTGAGAGTATGAACTACAAAAACAACTCGGCACTCTATACCGTAACGCTGAAAGACTATGACTCGACGGCAGGCGCGTTCGACGCGGTAAAAGGCGTAATCGACGCTTTATCCGACGAAAAAGCATATTTATCCGGTCAATCTGCATTTTCATACTACACAAAACTTGAAACCGAACAAAGCATAATGAAGCTTGGAATCGCAATCGTCGTGATTATTCTTCTGGTTATGCTGTTTACGTCGAAGACTTATTTCGAACTGATTGTGCTTATCCTCGTTTTCGGCGCGGCGATGGCGATAAACATGGGCACGAATTTCTTGTTCGTCAACGGTATTTCTTACATTGCGAATCTGGTTGCGCTCGTGCTGCAACTCGCGCTGTCGCTTGACTACTCGATTATCCTTTTGCACCGCTATATGGAAGAAAGGGATAACGGCGAAGACGCAAAAACCGCAACGGTTACCGCACTTACGAAAGGGCTGCCCGAAATTCTGTCAAGTTCCCTTACGACGGTGGCGGGGCTTGCCGCGCTTATGCTGATGACTCTTTCAATCGGCGCGGAAATCGGGTTGTCGCTTGCAAAAGGTATCGTCATTTCGATGGCGACGGTCATATTCTTTATGCCCGCGCTTCTCGTGATTTTCGACAAACCCATTCAAAAAACCCGTCATAAATCTTTCGTGCCGAACGTAACAAAACCCGCGCATGCAATCGTCAAAGCAAGGAAAGTTATCGTGCCGGCGTTTTTGCTTATCGCAATCCTTGCGGGAGTCGCGCAGGGTTTCAACAAATATTCGTTCAACTATAACAGCGGCTCGCTTATCGTCGCGCCGAAAAAGGTCATCGAAGAAACGGGATTCGGCACGCTTAACTCGCTTGTCGTGGTTGTGCCGAAAGGCGACGCCGAAAAAGAACGCCAACTTGTGAAATACGTGGAGTCTTTCGACCTTATCGATAAATCGCAGACGACTGCGCTGTCCACAATCAACGTGTATTCTTTCATTGACGCGGATTCTTCGGAAACGCTGTATCTTACCGACGAGGTGTCGAAAAAGGACATCGGGAATTTAATTGATAAAATCCCGTCCGACGCGGGCGTAAATCCGTTGCTTATCAAACCTATAATCGAGGGTTGGTTTGACGATTACGTCAAAAAATATCTGCCCGAAGGTACCAAACCAAGCAAAGCCAAAGTCAGACTTATTGATTTGTTGGATTTTGCCGTCCGCGAAAAGTTCGACGCGATTTCCAGGTTTATAGGGGACGATCCCGAAAAGCTTGCGTATCTTGAACAGGTCAAACAAATTTCCTTTGCAAAAGCTAATCTCGAATCCGAAAACTATTCCCGCATCACGTTCAACATCAACGGCGGGGTGGAAGACGACGACGTGTTTGAACTTGTCAAAACCTTGAAGACGGGCGTGTCCGACTTTTACGAGGAAAGATATATCACCGGCGAAAGCGTCGTGTGCTATGAGATGAGCGAATACTTTATGAAAGACAACCTTATGGTGTGTCTGTTCACCGATTTGTTCATTCTGGTTATATTGCTTATAACGTTCAGGAATGTTTCGCTTCCGATAATCCTTATTCTTGCGATTCAGGGCGGAATTTTCATCAACTTTGCGATTCCGTTCTTGTCCAAGACGTCGATTTCGTTCATCGGCTACCTTATAATAAGCGCGATACAGATGGGCGCGACAATCGACTACGCAATCGTACTTACCAACAGATACCGCGGCATAAGGAAAGATTTCACCGACCGCTACGACGCAATGGCCGCCGCAACAAACGCCGTGTTCCCGACAATTCTGACGTCGGGCGTCATTCTTACGGCAACCGGCTTCGTTATGAGCATGCTGTCGTCGGGTGTGGTGGCGCAACTCGGGCTTTTGCTGGGCGTAGGCACGCTGACGTCGATAATCATCGTGTTGTTCGTCCTGCCGTCGCTTCTTCTGGTGACAGAGAAAGTCGTCGATAAAACCGACTTTTCAAAACTGTTCAGAAGAAAACAAAAAGCCGCCGTCGAAGAAGTTACGCTAAGCCCCGACTTCACGGAGCCTTCCGACAACGCCGTAAAGGCACAGAAAACCGAAAACGAACAAGGTTGATTTTGCTATCGTAAATGAGTTGACAAAAAAGATATTTCGCATTATCATTTTCATATCGATATAAAAGGGCGTATTATGAAAAACTTCGTCGAAAACAAGTTTTATTACTATTACTTTCAAAACAACGTTTCATTCTGCAAGGGACGCTGAAAGTCGACGCACTTTTTTTTCAGGTAAGTTAGCGATTCCTTTGCGGAATCGCTTTTTTTATACGAAAAACCGCGCCGATTTGCAATATATACGGAAAACGGCGCGAAATATGTGAAAAAACGATGGTTTTATAATCAAAATTGATTATAATGGAAAAGACAGAGGTTTATATGAAAGATATTTTGGACGCAAGGAACGAAATCAACGAAATCGACAAACAAATGGCGCAGCTGTTCCAAAAAAGAATGGAAGCCGTGAAAGACGTTGCCGTGTATAAAAAGGACAACGGTCTGTCCGTCCGCGACCTTTCCCGCGAGGCGGAAGTCGCAAAACGCAATTCAAAATTCGTCACGGACGAAAGCCTGAAACCGTATTACGTCGATTTCATCAGAAACACGATCGACGTGTCCTGTAAGTATCAGGAATCGCTGCTTCGGAATATGACCGTCGCGTACTGCGGCGTTGAGGGGGCGTTTGCACACATCGCCGCGAAGAAAATGTTCCCGACCGCGACGTACAAGCCCTGCGCGACTTTTTCGGAGGCGTACGAGGGCGTCGAAAAGGGCGACTACGACTGCGCCGTGCTTCCGCTTGAAAACAGTTATGCCGGGGAAGTCGGCGAGGTTATGGATTTGACCTTTTCGGGCGATCTGCATATAAATCAGGTTATCGAAGTGCCTATCACGCACAATCTTCTGGCATTGCCCGGCGCAAGCGTCGACACGATAAAAACCGTCGTGAGCCACCCGCAGGCGCTTATGCAGTGCGCGGATTTCATAAAGAAAAACAATTTTGAGGTAAAGACGTATTCCAACACCGCGCTTGCCGCAAAGTTCGTCAAAGACAGCGGCGACAAAACGATTGCCGCGATTGCCTCCGACGAAACCGCAAACGTTTTCGGGCTCGATATCATTGAAAAAAGCGTCAACGACGTGAAAACCAACACGACGAGATTCGCCGCGTTTTCAAGGGTTGAAAATACGCCGTTTTGCCTTACGAAAAGGGAAAACGAAAACTTTATTCTGGTGTTCACGGTGCAGAACGAATCGGGCGCGCTCGCAAGCGCGTTGAACATAATCGGCGCACACAACTTCAATATGCGCGCGCTTCGTTCCCGTCCGATGAAAAACCTGAAATGGAATTACTATTTTTACATCGAGGCGGAAGGAAACGTCAATACGCAAAACGGAAAAGAACTTATGCAAGAGCTGTCCGCGCTTTGCGCCAAGCTGAAACTTGTCGGCAGCTACTTCTCGGACGAGGAATACGAAAAATGATTATACCCGTAAATCTTGACGAAAAATACGACGTCATCGTCGAAAACGGCGCGCTTGACGACGCGGGAAAATACTTTAGCCTTAACAGAAAGGTTTTGGTTCTGACCGACGACGGAGTGCCCGAAACGTACGCCGAAAAAGTCGCGAGAAAATGCGAAACCCCCGTTGTCGTGACTCTTAAACACGGCGAAGAAAGCAAAAATTTCGACAACTTCAAACATATCCTTTCCGTTATGCTTGAAAACTCGTTTTCAAGGAAAGATTGCGTTGTGGCTGTCGGCGGCGGCGTTGTCGGGGATATCGGCGGATTCGCCGCGTCGTGTTATATGCGCGGCGTCGATTTTTACAACGTGCCGACAACCCTTTTGTCGATGGTGGACTCGTCAATCGGCGGGAAAACCGCAATCGACTTTATGGGCGTGAAAAACGTTGTCGGCTCATTTTATCAGCCGAAAGCGGTCGTGGTCGACCCTCGCGTTTTAAGCACGCTTGACGACAGACAATTTTACGCAGGGCTTGCGGAGTCGATAAAAATGGCGGCGACGTCGGACGCATCGCTTTTTGAATTTATCGAAAACGCCGACGTGAAACGCGACGTGAAAGAAATCATCGAAAGGTCGATCCTCATCAAAAAAGCCGTCGTGGAAAAGGACGAAAAAGAAGAGGGATTAAGAAAGGTTCTGAACTTCGGACACACCGTCGGACACGCAATCGAAAGCGCGGAAAAGGGAAGGTTGTTGCACGGCGAATGCGTTGCGACGGGTATGCTGTACGCATGCTCCGACGGCGTAAAAACGCGCCTTGAAAACCTTATGACAAAGTTTGGACTTCCTATAAAAACCGAAAAAACGGCGGCGCAACTTCTGCCGTTCATCACGCACGACAAAAAAGCGAGTGGCGGAAAAATCTCGACGGTGTACGTCGACGAAATCGGAAGTTTTAGATTTTTTGACCGCACCGCGGAAGAAATACTTTTAATATCGGAGAAAAAGAAATGAAAAACACGTTCGGAAACAGCATTTCGCTTACCGTATTCGGCGAAAGTCACGGCGAATGCGTCGGCGCGGTTATCGACGGACTCGCGGCGGGAATCGTCGTTGACGAAAACCTGATAAGGGAAGACCTTAAAAGGCGCGCTCCATCGACAAGCACGGACACCGCGCGCCGCGAAAACGACAATTTCAAAATAATGAGCGGCGTGAAGGACGGCAGGACGACGGGCGCTCCGATTTGCGTGATTGTCCCAAACGAAAATACGAAAAGCGGCGACTACGATTACGGTATCGCGCGGCCGTCGCACGCCGATTATACGGCGTTTTGCAAATATCACGGATATGAAGATTACCGCGGCGGCGGACACTTCTCGGGGCGCGTAACGGCAGGGATAGTAGCTGCCGCTTCGATTGTAAAAAGCGCGTTGGAAAGCATCGGAATTAACATTGCGACGCACGTCATTGAATGTGCGAACGTGCAGGATAAGCCGTTTAACGACATCAAAAACGAGATATTAACCGTCAAGTCCGCAACATTCCCCGTTATCGACAATGCACAAGGGAAGAAGATGCAGGAAGAAATCGAAAAAGCGAAAGCCGACGGCGACAGCGTCGGCGGCGTCACCGAAACCGCAATAATCGGACTGCCCGAAGGCATCGGCGAGCCGTGGTTCGACAGCGTTGAAAGCATACTTTCGCACGCGCTGTTTTCAATCGGCGGGATTAAGGGCGTGGAATTCGGCAACGGCTTTGAAATGACAAAAATGAGAGGAAGCGCCGCAAACGACGCGTTCGCTTTGGAAAACGGAAAAGTCGTAACGATTACGAATAACAACGGCGGCGTAAACGGCGGCATCACCAACGGCATGCCCGTGATTTTCAAGTGCGCCGTGAAGCCCACGCCGTCCATTTACAAAACGCAGAAAACGATAAATTTTTTGAAAAACGAAGAGACCGAAATCAATATTCGCGGCAGACACGATCCCGCGATAATAAGAAGGATTTGTCCCGTTATCGACGCGGTCGCAGCGCTTGCCGTCGCCGATCTTCTGCAACAAAAATACGGCGCGGACGTCATGACAAAAGGTATCGGAAAATGAAATACGGGCTCATCGGAAAACCGCTCGGGCACAGTTTCTCGCGCGAAATACACGCACTCATTGCGGACTACGATTATCGTCTTCTGGAAATCGACGAGGACGAGTTGCCGCGCTTTTTTCAAGAACGCGATTTTTCGGGCATAAACGTTACGATCCCTTACAAGCAGGCGGTGATTCCGTTTCTGGACGAAATATCCGACGAGGCGAAAAAAATCGGCGCGGTGAACACGATTGTCAAAAAGGAAGGGAAACTTTTCGGATTCAACACCGACTTTTTCGGCATGCGCGCGCTCATCAAAAGCGCGGGGCTTGACCTTGAAAACAAAACCGTTCTGATACTCGGCACGGGCGGCACGTCGAAAACCGCCGTTGAGGTTTCAAAAAGCCTTGGCGCGACGGAAATCGTGAAAGTGTCAAGGAAAAAATCTTCGGACACGGTGACATACGACGAAGCGTATGAAAAGTATTCGGGCGCGGACGTCATCATAAATACTACGCCTGTCGGAATGTTTCCAAACGCCGACAAAACGCCCATTGACGTTAAAAAATTCAAAAAATTGCAGGGTGTTATCGACGCGGTTTACAACCCACTTCGCACAAATTTCGTGCTTGACGCCGAAAGTATCGGCGCGAAAGGGCGCGGCGGACTGTATATGCTTGTGGCGCAGGCTGTTTATGCGTCGGCGTTGTTTCTGGATAAGACCGCGGACGAGAGCGTCATCGACAAAACGTACGCCCGCATACTGAAAGAAAAGCGCAATATCGTGCTTTGCGGTATGCCGTCTTCCGGGAAAACGACCGTCGGGAAAGCGCTTGCAAACGATTTCGGAAAAAGATTTATCGACACCGACGACGTAGTGGTTGAAAAACGGAAGGAATCCATAAGCGATATTTTTGAAAAGTACGGCGAAGGAGAATTTCGGAAGGAAGAGCGGCTTGCAATCGAGGAATTGTCAAAAGAAAACGGGCTTGTCATCGCAACTGGCGGCGGCGCGGTGCTGGACGAAAACAACGTCCGCGCGCTCAGACGAAACGGCGTAATTCTGTTTCTGGACAGAAGCCTTGAAAACCTTGTCGCAACTGCCGACAGACCATTGTCGTCAGACACCGAAAAACTCAAAAATCTTTTTGGAAAAAGATACGACGTTTATAAGTCGTGCGCGGACGCGGTAATCCCCGCAGACGGCGAAATCGCCGACGTCGTCGAAAAAATAAAAGGAGTTTTATTATGAAATTTCTTATTCTGAACGGACCGAATATCAATATGCTGGGCATAAGAGAGCCTGAAATTTACGGAAGGGAAACGTACGATGCCCTTGTCGAAAAGGTCAAAGAGCACGCGGAAGAAATCGGCGTGGAGGTTGAGTTTTTCCAGTCGAACCACGAAGGTGCGCTCATCGACGAAATCCAGCGCGCGTACTTTTCGCACGTTGACGGCATCGTGTTCAATCCCGCGGGATATACGCACACGAGCATTGCGCTTGCCGACGCCGTGAAAGCCGTGTCGATACCCACCGTCGAGGTGCATATTTCGTACGTCAGCGAAAGGGAAACGTACAGACAGATAAGTTTCGTCCGCGCGGTCGCAATCGACACCGTCGAAGGGCAAGGGCTTGGCGGTTACCTTATCGCGATGGACGCGCTCAAAAATCATCTTATAAATAATGAAGGTTAAAATTCTGCCGTCAAAAACGTCGGGCGAAGTTTCGGCGCCGCCGTCAAAAAGTTTTGCTCACCGATATCTTATCGGCAGCGTTTTGTCGCGCGGAAAGTGCGTGATAAAAAATATTGCGGACAGCGACGATATTTCGGCAACGCTTTCGTGCATCGAACAACTTGGCGGAAGCGTAACGAAAGACGGAAATACCGTGACCGTTATTCCGACAAACGAAAAGCAAATCGAAAACGCGGTTTTCGACTGCAAAGAAAGCGGCAGCACGCTGAGGTTTTTTATCCCCGTAGTACTTGCGACAGGCGCGAAAAACTGCACGTTTTCAGGGAGCGAAAGACTGCTTGCGCGCGGGATAAAGGAATACGAAAAACTTTTTGAAAACAGCGACGTAACTATAAAATCCGACGAAAAATCAATCGAAGTAAACGGAAAACTAACGGCGGGTAATTACGAGATAAGCGGCGAGGTCAGCAGTCAATATACAACCGGAATGTTGTTTGCATTGTCGGTACTCTCAGGCAAAAGCACGCTTAAAATCACGGGAAATGCCGAAAGCCGCGCATACGTCGATATGACGATAAAAGTTCTGAAAGACTTTGGCGCGGACATTGCGGAACCCGAAAAAAACTATTTTGAAATAAACGGAAAAGGACGGCTTTCGCCCGGCGAATTTACAGTTGAGGGCGACTGGTCGAACGCCGCGTTTTTAATTGCGCTTTCCCGCCTTTTGGGGACAATAAGCGTTTCGGGGCTCAACGAAAACAGCGTGCAGGGCGACAGATTTTTAAGCGTCGCATTTGACGCGCTGGACGGCGAAAACGCCGAAATCGACCTTAAAGACTGTCCCGACCTTGCGCCGATACTTTTTGCGTACGCCGCATATAAAAACGGCGGAAGGTTCATAAACACAAGGCGGTTAAGGGTGAAAGAAAGCGACCGCGCAAACGTTATGGCGGAAGAACTGAAAAAATTCGGCGCAAATGTTAAAGTGTACGAAAACAGTGTTGAAATTGAAAAAACGCAACTTAAACCGCCGATTGTGCCGCTTTGCGGACACAACGACCACCGCATCGTAATGGCGCTTTCGGTGCTTGCGGCAGTGTTTGGCGCGGAAATCGCCGGGGCGGAGGCAGTAAACAAAAGTTATCCCGATTTCTTCCGCGTCATAAAAAAAGCAGGAGTAAACATATATGAAATTCGATAAAAACACAAAAATCCTGATCGTAGGGCTTGGGCTTATCGGCGGCAGTTACGCAAAGGCGTTGTCGGACGAAGGATACTTTGTCGGCGCAATCGACAAAAAGAAAAGTTCGGTCGAGTACGCGTTGAAAAACGGGCTTATACAGGTTGGCGAGACAAGCGTGAAAAAAGATTTCGTAAAAGACTTCGACCTTATCGTGTTTGCGCTGTATCCGCACGATTTCATAAACTGGATCAATGAAAATCAATCATCAATAAAGTCGGGCGCGCTTATCACCGACGTTACCGGCGTGAAAACTTTCGTCGTTGAAAACGTGCAGAAAATTCTTCGCGACGACCTGGAATTCGTGGGGGCGCATCCGATGGCAGGCAAAGAGGTCAGCGGCGTCGAAAACGCCGATCCGAAAATCTTCGTCGGGGCAAATTACATCGTGACGCCCACGAAAAAGAATACCGACGAAAACGTGCAGGCGGTGAAAGATCTCGGCCGCGCGCTCGGTTTTGAAAGGATATCGTCGCTTTCGCCCGAAGAGCACGACGAAACGGTGGGGTTTTTGTCGCATCTGACGCATTGCATCGCCGTATCGCTGATGGTATCCAAAAAGTCGCACCATCTTGCCGAATACACGGGCGATTCCTTCCGCGACCTTACCCGCATCGCAAAAATCAATGACGAAATGTGGAGCGAACTTTTCCTTGCAAACAAGGACGAACTCTTAAAACAAATGGACCTGTTTGAAGAAAAATTCAACCAACTGAAAGAAGATATTAAAAACGATAATCGTGAAAAAATAAGAGAAACGCTGCGCGAATCCACGGCGCGCCGCAAAGTGTTTGACAAAGACGCAAAGGAGACAAAATAAATGAATCTCGAATTCAAAAGAAAACTGCCGACGTTGCAGGAAATCAAGGCGATGTATCCGCTTGACGACGCGCTTGCGGCACACAAAAAAGATACCGACGCCACACTCAAAAACATTTTTTCGGGGAAGGATAACCGCCTGCTTCTGGTAATCGGGCCGTGTTCCGCCGACAGAGAGGACGCCGTTCTCGACTATATTTCAAGGCTCAGGCGCGTGCAGGAAAAGGTCGCCGACAAAATCGTCATCGTGCCGCGCATTTATACCAACAAACCGCGCACGACCGGCGACGGTTACAAGGGAATGTTGCACCAGCCCGATCCCAACGCCGACGAAAATATGCTGAAAGGGCTGATCGCCATAAGGAAATTGCACATAAAGGCGCTTAACGAAACGGGATTTTCCTGCGCGGACGAAATGCTTTATCCCGAAAACCATCTGTATCTGTCCGACGTGTTGTCGTACGTTGCGGTCGGCGCAAGGTCGGTTGAAAACCAATTCCACAGGCTCACGGCAAGCGGGCTCGATATTCCCGTCGGCATGAAAAACCCGACAAGCGGCGATTTGTCCGTCATGATGAATTCGATACGCGCGGCGCAGCACCCGCATACGTTCGTGTATTCGGGGTGGGAAGTGAACAGCGCGGGAAATACGCTCGCGCACGCGATTCTGCGCGGTTCGGTGGATAAAAACGGACAGGCAATCCCGAATTACCATTACGAAGACCTTATCAAACTTTGCGATCTGTACGCGAAAAGCGGGCTTGAAAATCCCGCCGTCATCGTCGATACCAACCACTCGAATTCGGCAAAAAAATTCGACGAGCAACCGCGCATCGCAAAAGAAGTGTTGCACAGCACGCGTTATTCCAACGGTATCGGAAAAATGGTGAAAGGGCTGATGATCGAATCGTATATCGAAGACGGCTCGCAACCGTCGGACGGCAAAATTTACGGGAAATCCATCACCGACGCATGCCTCGGGTGGGACAAAACCGAAAGGCTCATTTACGACATTGCGGATTTAAGATAAAAATTAACGATAAAGTCATTCTTCTTCAAAAAAAACGAAAAATAAAAGCGCGGACAAAACGTCCGCGCTTTGTATTATACAACCGTATTAAAAGAATCTTGCGACAAGGTCTTTGGAGTATTGCACCGTTTCTTCCATATCGCCGAAGCTCATGATTTCGCCGGCATAATATGTATTGAGCTGACCTTGCATACTTTCGACTTTTTCGTACCAGCCGTCGGCGTAGTCTTTCTCAAACACGTGGGGGAAGTAATACCACTTTCTCTCATAGACGCATTTGTCGATGTCGATGCCGCAAAGTTTCATATCGTCCCAAGCCATCTTTTTCGCTTCTTCGTAGGTTTTGAGTTCCTTACCCTTGTAGTTGCGCAGGACGTAAGTTGTAAGAACCTGATTGGGTTCATTCTTCCATCTGTGATAGAACACCATAAGGTGGCCGAGTCTTTCGGGAACCATGTTGTCGAAGAGATAGCCCGACATATCGGGATAATAAGTGCCTTTCTTGCAGGTGATTGCGGTGACGTCGTAGCGTTCGTAATCGATTTTCGAGAAGAGCGCTTTTTCCTGTTCGGTCGCGTCGAAGTAGGAAGGCAGATATTGCAGGGGAGAGGTAACGATGATTTTGTCGTATTCTTCCATTTCGTCGCCGATATAAACCTGAACTTTGCCGTTTTCACGCGTAACTTTCGTGATGTTGACGTTGAGGCGGGCGGGGTGTTGAAGTTTCTCGTTGACCGCTTCGTAAATGCTTTGCGTGCCGTCTTTCCACGTCCACAAATCCTTGTTTACGAAGTACATTGCGGTTGCGAAGTCAAGGTATTTCATGACGTATGCCGCAGGGATTTCGTCAAAGAAGCCGTATCCGAACGCGGTGTAAGGCCCGATCCAGATTTCCTGTGCAAGTTCAACCTTGTTGAGTTTGCAGAAATCCGTGAAATTCATGCACAAATCTTTGAGGTTGGGGTTTTCGCCGACAACGTGTTCGCCGGTGACCGGATCGTACCCGTCGTATTTACCCTCGGAAATTCCCTTGTGGCCGGTGTATTGATATCCCTTGTACTTGGTCGCAAGAAGCGTGCCGAGTTTTTTGACCTGTGATTTCATCTTCAAAAGATGCGGGATAAGCAGGGGGTTTTTCTTCGGATTGAACGGATCGTACGGTTTGCCGTTCATTTTGCGATACGCACGTTCGAGCTTCGGTCCGTTGTGATCGACGCCGCCGAATAATTCAAGCTCATGCACGGCGTAATACGTCGGGCAACCCATAATCGCACCCATTTCAAATCGCTTTCCGTCATGATACGGAGAGTGGCATTTTCCGCCGACGTGGTCTTCTTTTTCAAGAATCGAATAATCGGTATAACCGTTCTTTTCAAGATGGACTGCCGCGCTTAATCCAGCGGGACCGGCGCCGATGATACAAATCTTTTCATTCTTTGCCATAATAATCTCCTTGAACTGAGTAAGTCTTGCGACCTACAAATTATTTTTTTATTACAAAATAATTATATCATCTATTTTTTCATTGTAAATACTTTTGTGAAAATTTTGACGAAAAAAATCAAAAAGTTGCGTTTAAGTATTCACAACGTAATTACGGCGTGGTATAATAAGATTGATTTAAGAGGTGAAAAAATGAAATTTACGTCTTTTGTTCAACTTTTGCACAGCGGCGCGACGAATTATCCCGACAACGTTGCGCTCTTGTACGACGAGGGCGGAACGACGGTCAAAAAAACGTACGCGCAGTTATACGCCGACGTCAAAGATCGCGTCCGCGCGCTTGAAAGTATGAAAGAAACCTGCGTGGGTATTCTCGAAGCGCCGTCGGAAAAATGGATTGTCGATATGTTCGCGTGCGTGATTGCCGGAAAGCAAACGGTGCTTCTTGACGCGATGTCGGACGCCGCGACGCTCCAAAAATGCGTTCTTGCAACCGACGTCGAAACTATTCTCACCGACAACCTGACCGCGCCGTATGCGACCGCGTTGACGTTTTGCCCGCATACGCTGAACAAGACGGACGGCGAAGGCGATATATTGTTTTTCACGTCGGGCACGACCGAGTCTTCAAAAGCGGTGGTGCTGACCTCGAAATCCCTTTGCGCCAGCGCCTGGAACGGACAGGAAAGATGCCCGTGCAACGAAAACGACAATCTGCTTTGCATCCTTCCGCTCACTCACGTGTTCGGGTTCGTATGTTCGATGCTGTGGCCGTTGTCGCAGGGCGCGTGCGTGTCGTTGACAAGGGGGCTTCGTTATCTCCCGTTCGACGCGAAATATTTCAATCCGACGATTATATCCGTCGTGCCGTCCGCGTTGAAATTCCTTTTGAACTTCAATGCGCTTAACGATAATTTGCGTATGGTGCTTGTCGGCGCGGGCCCCGCAAGCGAGCAGGTGCTGGACGCCGTGAAAGCAAAGGGCGTCGAAATCCGCTTTGGCTACGGGCTGACCGAAACGTCAAGCGGCGTTGCCATAAGTACGGGAGAAAATCCGTTTGCGATGACGCCGTGTCCCGACGACGAAATCACGCTTTCGGGCGACGGCGAAATATTGATAAAATGCCCCGAATGTATTATGAAAGGGTATTACAAAAACAAAACCGCAACCGACGAAGTGCTGATAAACGGCGTGTTCCATACGGGCGATCTCGGCAAATTCGACAAAGACGGCAACCTTTATATCACGGGCAGGAAAAAAGATATCCTCGTCCTTGAAAACGGCACGAAAATTTATCTTGCCGAGTGGGAGGCGGAACTTCAAAAAGCCTTGAATATCGACGATATCGCGCTCGCGCAAAAAAACGGCGTCGTGACGTTGTTCGTCGGCGACAAGGACGGCAATATCGACAAGGACGACGTGAAAAACAAAGTAAACGAATTCAACAAAACAAAATCTTTCGACCGACAAATCGGGGACGTTAGGATTATGCCGCGCGCCCTTGAAAGGACGGCGTCGGGCAAAATAAAACGCTGGGCTTTATAACGACTATTCTGCGCAAAGGAGTATAAAAATGCAAGTAACGAAACAAGAAATTCAGGACAACCTTACAAAGTTGGTGAAACAATACGTTCCTTCTCTTCAAAACGAAGAAATCACGCGCGAAACCCCCATCAATTCAAAGGGGTACGAATCGCTCAATTACATATATATCGTATGCACGCTTGAAAGCGACTACAACGTTAAAATTCCCGATAAGGTGTGGATGAAACTACGCAGCGTCGGCGAAGTCGTGGACGTAGTTTACGATATGGCAACGAAAAAATAATTTTGCGATTTTTCGCAAAACAGCCGCTTAATCATATCAAAAATATGGATAAAGTTAATGATTTAATATATACGGTCCATAAGAAGATGCTTGCCGACGACGTTACGATGTTTCGGAAATTGCGCCCGTCGGTGCTTTTACGGCTCATTCAGGAAATATCCATCGCACACACCGAAGCACTTGGCGCAGGCAGGGCGAAAACGCTTGACAAAGGCGTTTTGTGGGTTGTCGCAAGAATGAAAATCGAAATAAACAGACTACCTTCTTACGACGAAACCGTTACCCTTGAAAGCTTTGCGGGCAAAACCTTGCGCGTGCTTTTCCCGCGGTATTACGAGATGCTGGACGAAAGCGGTAATACGCTTGTCAAAGCAAGCGCGGTATGGCTCCTGATGGACGAAAAAACAAGGCATATGGCGTTCCCCGAAGAGTACGGCGTGGAGATCCCGTCCCTCGAAAAAGATATCGGGATTTCGCTTCCGTGCGGCGTTTCGCTGGGCACGCAGAAAAACAAGAAAAATTTTGTGGCGTCATACAGCAGGGTTGACATCAACGGACATATGAACAACAGCAAATACGTCGACGAAGCCGAAGACCTGCTCGGCGCGGAATACCTTGAAACTCACGAAATGAAGTCGCTTGAAATCGAGTTCAAGTCCGAGATAAAATACGGCGCGCACGTTCGCCTGGAATACACCCTCGAAAACGACGAGTTGCAGCTGATAGGTCTCGCCGGCGGCGTCCCCTGCTTTGAACTAATCGCAAAATTCCGCAATACCGAAAACTGAACGAATACAATTTATTCGCACACAAAGACGAACCCGACAGTAATCGGGTTCGTCTTTTTTATCTGTGGTGGAGATGAGGGGGGGCGTAGCAAACAACGTTTGCGTAATAGCGAAGCAACGTCGCACACTGTGCTTTTGATATTGCATTATCGGGGACGATAATGCTCACTCTTTTGCTTGTGTGCTCCTTTTCCCCACGGGTACACAGTATCCCGCGGGGTCCCCAGAATATCGCATAAACGCAGCGCCAGCCCGAAGGGGTTCACGCCGCAGGCGGCACGGCATCGCCGTGCAGAGCCCCCGAAAAAGAAAAAGAACCCGATAAAATCGGGTTCGTATAATTATCGTTTGGTGGAGATGAGGGGGGTCGAACCCCTTACCTCTTGAATGCCATTCAAGCGCTCTACCAGTTGAGCTACACCCCCAAGGCGGATAACAAACGTAAATATACTATTTTTACGTCGTTTTGTCAACTGCATTTGAACAAGTGGGTGAAATGTTTTGGAACAAATTTTTGTCTGATTGTTACATGCGCGCGTGCACGCGCTGCGCGCACTTAATTAAAGATAAGCATTGTTTAATCCTAATTATTTATATTTTGTATACGGGCGTTTATTACATCCGTAAAGTTTTTTATGCATAAAAATATGCGATTATGCCAAAATCGTGCATAAAATTCAAAAAAATAATCCATATTAGTTTTGATTTCTAAATCGCACGCTAATTAAAAGTAGCGTAATGTATAATTTCAATAACTATTTTACCAAAGTAGTGCTTTAATTGACTAAATTTTTTTAGGAGGTAACAAAATGAAGCAAAAGAAATTACTTATGCTCATCGCGATGGTACTTGTCGTAGTGCTTTGCGCCTCTGTCCTTACTGCTTGCAAGAAGGATAAGGGCAACGGCGACGGAAATGTAACAAAGCCCGGCACAGGTTGGGAAGACGCCAAAATGTACACCATGCGTGAGTACACTGCTCAAATGCCGAGTCAGTGGTGCACGATTTTGACAAGTGACAACGTCAACAACGCGATGGAATCTTATTTCACGAGTTCATTCTATGAATTCAACTACAAATTCGATGCAAACGGCAAGATTGTTCCCGGCGCATACACCGTTGAATATTCTGCGTCGACCAAACTTGAAGACGTAACGAAAAAATATGCAGGTCAATATGGTCTTGCTGCCGACGCTGAAAAAGGTCAGGCTTTTGCAATGACGCTTCGTAACGATCTTAAATGGGATGACGGCACGCCTATCAAAGCTGCTGACTTCGTTTACACGATGAGCCAACAACTTTCGCCGAAATACCTTTTTGCAACCGCGTCCAACTACTATTCGGGCAACTACGTCATTCATAATGCTCAAAACTACGTTAAACAAGGTCAAAAAGGCTGGTTTGACAATGGCAATATGAATCTTGCATATTCGGATCTTGCTCTTGGTGCAGATGGAAAGTACACGCTCAAAGGCAATGAATGCACTATTGCATTGAAAAAACCGTTGGTGTGGTTACAAGGCAAAACCCTTGAATTTTATGTGACGAATGCTCCTCAATACTTTGATACCGAAGCATATGCAAGCCTTCTTGCACTTGCCGATGCAAACGGCGACGTTGCGGTGACCGCTGAGTCTTTGGCACTTCTCACAACGGTTATCACTGCAAAAGCCGCTTGGGGCGAAACCAAAGAAAATACAGTTAGTTATATGTACGTCAATTATGAATATCCCGCAATGGACTTCTCCGAAGTCGGTTATTTCGTTGGCGAAAATGAGTATGAACTCGTTATGGTCATTGACGGAACTTTGAATCCGCTCGATGCAGAAGGCAATCTGACTTATGAGGCAGGTTACTATTTCAGCGGTTGGCCCCTTGTCAAGAGAGATTTGTGGGAAAGATGCGAAGACCAAAGCAAAACTCCGTATGCCAACAGCTACTGCACGACACAGGAAAAGAGCGCAAGCTGGGGCCCCTACAAACTCACATATTATCAGGATCAAAAAACCTACACCGTTTCGCGCAATGACAAATGGTTTGGATATGGTCTTCCGCAATATGCGAACCAATATCAAACAGACGCTATCGTGACGGAAAAGATCGAAGAGTGGGATACCGCATGGCTGGCTTTCCAAAAGGGTAACCTTGACGGCATTGGCATGAACGTTAAGATCGCTGCGGATTACAGAACGTCGAAGCGTGCTTATTTCACGCCGGAAACCTGGACTTTCGACCTTAACATTCAATCGAATGCAAACAGCAGAACCGACAAGAGAAACAACCTGCTTCTTAACTATGCAGATTTCAGAAAAGCAATTTCACTTTCTCTTGATCGTGACGATTACTGCGCAAAGAACAATCCGAGCTCGCAAGCTGCACTTGGACTGCTCAACAGCATGTACTACTATGACGTAGAAAACGGCAAAGTTTATCGCGAAAGCATCCAGGCAAAAGAAGCTATTCTCAATGCGTATGGCGCAACAAAGAATGCGGATGGTTCCTGGAAAGTCGGCGAAACCACTTACACGGACATCGAAGATGCTCTTGACGCAACGACCGGTTACAACCTTACGCTTGCTCGTCAGCTTGTTGAGAGCGCAATAGCACAAGCGAAGAAGGATGGCAAATATAGCGATGGCGAAGAAATTATTTTAACATACGGTATTGAAACGCAAACCGCTGATACCGATAGGGCTAAAAACTGGTTCCAGGCTGCATTTGACAATATGACCAAAGGCACTTCAATCGAAGGAAAAGTTAAGATCGAATACTTTATGTTTTCTAGTGCGACATGGTCCGAACAGTTCTCAGACGGCGAATACGACCTTTGCTTCGGCGCATGGGGACAAGCCGCATTCAACCCTGCGTATCTCCTTTGCGAAACGCAAATAAGCGCAGAAAACAGATATGCTACCAATTGGGATCCGACTACTGTCGAGGTTACGGTCAAAGCAACGCCCGATGCAAAACACGAAGACGGACTTTACACCTACAACCTTGAACAATGGAGACTTATCCTTCAAGGCAAAGACGGTTGCCCGGTCAACTTCAAGAACTTCCCGATTGAAGATCAACTTGCAGCGCTTGGCGCAGTCGAAACTGCAATCCTGAAAGAGTATTATTCCATTCCTGTTTTCAGCAGATATTCTGCAAGCTTGATGGGATATAAGGTCGATTACGTATCCTATGAATACAACACCTTCATGGGATATGGCGGAATCCGTTATATGACATTCAATTATGACGACACCGCATGGGCTGAATTTGTAGCTTCAAACAACAATATTCTGAACTACAAATAAAAATTACATTGTTGTGAAACAATAAGTCTTTAACAATCCGGAGTTGAGGGCAATGCATATTGTCCTCACTTCGCATTGTTTAAGGATAATTACATATAAGAGGAT
>OQVS01000859.1_pt1 | contig 21259 bp, 23 predicted proteins | sample 1691601 | NCBI WGS metagenome assembly OQVS01 (sample SAMN03418268, study PRJEB22391) | human gut metagenome | biome: human-gut; feature: organic feature; material: feces | host: Homo sapiens | place: Tanzania | collected 2013-01
ATGCAGGGCGAGGCTAAGTATCAGGCTGCCCTGCAGGGTGCTCTGGGCTACTTCGAGGCTGCCGGCTACACCGTCACCGACGGCAAGCTGACCGCTGCCCCCGCTGGTGCCAAGCTCGAGTACGAGGTTCAGATCCCTGCTGACGGTTCCGGCGACCACCCCTCCTTCATGATGATCTCCGAGGCCTCCAAGGCTCTCGCCACGATCGGCATGAACCTCATCGTCACCGACCTGAGCGACTCCTCCGGTCTGTGGGACGGCATTGATGCCCGCCAGGTCGATATGTGGTGCGCCGCTTGGGGTGCCACCGTTGACCCGGATATGTACCAGATCTACTACTCCGACATTGCCGACCACAATGGTGATCCCGGCGTTGGCAAGAACCCGTACGGCGGCCCTGCTCAGGGTGGTTCCAACAAGATGTACTGCATCGCTGATGCCGAACTCGATAACATGATCCTCACCGCTCGTGAGTCTCTCGACCAGAGCTACCGCAAGACCATGTACAAGGCCTGCCTCGACACCGTTGTCGACTGGGCTGTTGAGGTTCCCGTCTATCAGCGCCAGAACGCGATCATCTTCTCCACCGAGCGCGTCAACATGAGCACCATGACTCCTGACATCACCACCTTCTACAAGTGGTATGCCGAGATTCAGAACATCGAGCTCAACTAATTCCCAACCGCATTTTGCCGGATCTCTGATCTGAATCGAGCAGCCCGGCGGTCTTCACCGGCCGTCGGGCTGCCCCGACTGCACGGCAAGGAGCGCTTCTTTTTTCAGAGGAGCGTTGCTTGATGTGCAGCAAAAAAGTGAGAGAGAGAGTAACCGAGAGCAGCACATCAGAACGGAGGTAATTTGCTTGCGAAAATACGTAGTAAAACGAATTTTGATTTCCATCGTGATCCTCTTCTTTGTGGGATTCATTATCTATGCGCTGATGCGCTGCCTGCCTACTTCCTTCATTGAGAATATGGCGCGCCAGAAGTCCATGCAGCCCGGCTCGAAGAGCTTCGACGATTGGATGGCGCAGCTCAATGCCATGTACAACATGGACAAGAGCATCATTCCCGGTTATTTTTCCTGGCTCGGTACCGCCATCCGCGGTGATTTCGGCGACAGCTGGTTCTACACCGTGCCGGTGCTTGAGAAGTTCAACGACTGCATCTGGCTCTCCTTCGTGATGGGCGGCATCGCCTTCATCCTTGAGATCCTCATCGCGGTTCCCCTCGGCGTCGTCGCCGCAACGAAGCAGTACAGCAGAGCCGACTACACGATTTCCGTTATCGCGCTGGCCGGCATCTCTCTGCCGACTTTCTTCTTCGCTTCTCTTCTGAAGCTGGTCTTTTCCGTCAAGCTCGGCTGGTTCGATCTGTTCGGTCTGGTCAGCCGCAACTACAACCAGCTCAGCAGCTGGGGTCAGGTCATGGATAAGGCGAACCATCTTGTGCTGCCCATTGTCACGCTGGTCGTCATCAGCACGGGTTCTCTCATGCGCTACACCCGCACCAATATGCTCGAGGTGCTCAACGCGGACTACATCCGCACCGCACGCGCCAAGGGCCTTTCCGAAAAGAAGGTCATCTATCACCACGCCTTCCGCAACACCCTCATTCCGCTGGTCACGATCATCGGCGGCAGCCTGCCGGGTCTGTTCTCCGGCGCGCTGATCACGGAGACCCTCTTCGCCATTCCCGGCATCGGCTACATCTCCTATCAGGCGATGGTCGGCGGCGATATTCCGTTCTCCATGTTCTACCTTGTGTTCCTGTCGGTGCTGACGCTGCTCGGCAACCTCATCTCCGACATTCTGTACGCCGTGGTTGACCCGCGCGTACGCATCGCTTAAGAAAGGGGGAAGATCATGAGCGTTTTTGATTACGATAAAAACCAGGATAACCAGAAGCCTCTTCACGCTGCCGGTATGGCGGAGAACGCCGCCAAGCGCGCGACGGAAGACAATCAGGACAAGTACGCCAAGCAGGACAACACCCCCTCCGGCGGCAATGAGGAACACTTTTCTCTCAACGACGACCGCCGCGTTAAGGTTCTGTCCCCCGGCGCGCTCGTTGCCAAGCGCTTTTTCCGCAACCGCCTCGCGGTCGTTGGTCTGAGCATTCTCATTTTCATGTTTGTCTTTTCCTTCATCGGCGGCCTCCTCTCCCCTTATGGCGAAGATGAGTTCTTCTACCGTGAGGATCAGATCAACAAGGAGTTCGCCGTCGTGACGGAAAACAGCGATTTCCGCTACATGGCCAAGGATTCCAATCTCTTCGGCTCCGCCGTTCAGGCGCAGACCATGCTTGCCATTCAGAAGAACAGCGAATCCTTCTCCTACAACGGCACCAATTATGCCCTCGCACAGGAGGGTTCGGACTTCTACTCCATCTCCTCCGGCGGCAAGCTGATCGGCATCGCATACAAGGACGTTGTCAGCTCCTCCGACGGTCAGGCACTGAGCTTTGAGTTTGTCTACACCGCGCTCAAGTCCTACGCGGCGCTCGCGCAGGAGGTTGAGGAAGAGGCTGAGCAGGAGACTGCCGGCGTTTCCGAGGCCACCGGCGCCACCGACGATGCCGCTGAGCCTGCCGAGCCGGAAGAGGTCAGCGAGCCTGCCGTCAAGGCCTTCACGGTCGACGGCCTGACCTACACGATCGACGAGGACGGCGGCGTGCTGCAGGGTGAGAAGGAAGTGGCTTACATCAGCCGCTACATCGTCCAGCCCATCATGCCCGACATCTTCCTCTCCCGCGACTTTAAGGAAAAGCTCATCGACACCATCGCTGTCGGTGGTACGAAGTTCACCTACACCGACGAGTCCCTGATCCTCAATGACGAGCCTGACGCCGCTCTCGACGGCGAAGAGGCCGGTATCGGCGCGATGGACGATGCGCTGGTCGAAGAGGACGACACCGCCTCCGACGCCACGATGGAATACACCATCGAGCGCAGCCAGAACCACGCCAACTGGATCATTCGCCAGCAGCAGTCCTCCCGCCAGTACGACTCCTACAGCTTCCCCAGTGCCAAGCACTGGCTCGGTACGGATAAGTACGGTATGGATATGCTCACGCGCCTGATGTACGGCGGCCGCGTGTCCCTGATGATCGGCTTCATCGTCATCATCATCGAGACCGTGCTCGGCGTTATCCTCGGCGGCATCGCCGGTTACTTCGGCGGCTGGGTCGATAACCTCATCATGCGCCTGGTCGATATTTTCTACTGCATCCCCTCCATGCCCATTATCCTGATCCTCGGCGCCGCCATGGACCAGCAGCGCGTGGAGCCCGGCAAACGACTCATTTACCTGATGCTCATTCTCGGTATCCTCGGCTGGGCGGGTATCGCCCGTCTGGTCCGCGGCCAGATCCTCTCGCTGCGCGAGCAGGAATTCATGACCGCTACCGAAGCCTGCGGCATCAGCGTCAAGAGCCGCATCTTCAAGCACCTGATCCCCAACGTCATTCCTCAGCTGATCGTCAACTGCACGATGGGTCTCGGCTCCGTCATCATCACCGAGGCAACGCTCAGCTTCCTCGGTCTCGGCGTCAAGTTCCCGTTCGCTTCTTGGGGCAACATCATCAACGACGTCAACAACACTCACGTGCTGACGACTTACTGGTTCATCTGGATCCCCGCGGGCCTGCTGCTCCTGCTCACCGTTCTCGCCTTCAACCTTGTCGGCGACGGTCTGCGCGATGCATTCGACCCGAAGATGAAGCGCTAAGGAAGGAGGGCATCAGAAATGGCTAAAAAGAACAGTGACGGCTATCTTTCCGCAAAGGAATCGCGCCGCATCTCCAAAGCAAACCGCAAGATCACCAATCAGCTCGAAAAGCAGCACAAGCGCAAGAATGTGCCCGAGAGCGAGTATCTGACGCAGATGAAGGACAACGCAAACGTCCTTGAGATCGACAATCTGCATACCTATTTCTTCACCGACGTCGGCACGGTGCACTCCGTGGACGGCATCTCCTTCAATGTCCCCGTCGGCAAGACGGTGGGCGTTGTGGGTGAGTCCGGCTGCGGCAAGTCCGTGACGAGCCTTTCGATCATGCAGCTTTTGCAGCGTCCGCAGGGTCAGGTCGTGGAAGGCGAGATCCGCCTGAACCTCGGTGACAAGGCCTACGACGTGACGAAGGCGCCCGACACCGTGATGCAGCACCTGCGCGGCAACTTCATCTCCATGATCTTCCAGGAGCCGATGACCGCGCTGAACCCCGTCTTCCGCATCGGCGACCAGGTCGATGAGGTCATCGCCCTGCACAACGAAGAGGGTCACGACAAGGAGCAGATCAAGGCGCGCACCATCAAGCTCCTTGAGATGGTCGGCATCGCCAACAGCGAGGGCGTCTACAAGATGTTCCCGCACGAGCTCTCCGGCGGTATGCGCCAGCGCGTCATGATCGCCATGGCGCTTGCATGCAGCCCCAAGCTCATCATCGCCGACGAACCCACCACGGCGCTCGACGTGACCATTCAGGCGCAGATCCTCGACCTGCTGCGCAACCTCAAGGATCGCATCAACTCCTCCATCATGTTCATCACGCATGACCTTGGCGTCATCGCGGAGATGGCGGATTATGTGGTCGTCATGTATGCCGGCCGCATCGTCGAGCAGGGTACGGCGGAAGAGATCTTCGCCCACCCCGCGCATCCCTACACCATCGGTCTGATGGCCTCCAAGCCGGTCGTCGGCAAGCAGGTCGACAAGCTCTATTCTATCCCCGGCAAGGTCCCCAACCCCATCAACATGCCGAACTACTGCTACTTCAAAGACCGCTGCGAAATGTGCGTAAACGGCTGCGAGGGCGCTTATCCGCATGAGGTCTCCCTCACCCCGACGCACAAGGTCAGCTGCTACCGTTACTATCCCGAAAACATGAAGAAGGAGGGTGAATAATTATGGCAGATCACAACAAGGTCAATCCCTTTGAGGATCCCAACTTCACCCCCGTGGAGTACGACCCGCAGTACATCCTTCAGGTCAATCACCTGAAGAAGTACTTCCCCATCAAGAGCGGCATGATCTCCCACACGGTCGGCTATGTCAAGGCCGTCGACGGCGTCACCTTCAACCTCAAGCGCGGCACGACGATGGGTCTGGTCGGCGAATCTGGCTGCGGTAAAACCACGACCGGCCGCACGATCCTGCGCCTGTACGACACCAAGACCGCCGGTCAGGTGCTCTTCAACGGCCAGGAGGTCTACGACCTCTCCGCCAAGGAGATGCGCGCCCTGCGCACGAAGATGCAGATCATCTTCCAGGATCCGTTCTCCTCGCTGTCTCCGCGTATGCCGGTCGGCGAGATCATCGGCGAGGCTGTGCGTGAGCACAACCTTGTCTCGAAGGCGGAATTCAACGATTACATCGACCAGGTCATGGACAACTGCGGCCTGCAGCCCTTCCACAAGGATCGCTACCCGCACGAGTTCTCCGGTGGTCAGCGCCAGCGTATCTGCATTGCGCGTGCGCTCGCGCTCAACCCTGAGTTTATCGTCTGCGACGAGCCGGTCTCCGCGCTCGACGTGTCCATTCAGGCGCAGATCATCAATCTGCTGAATGAGTTACAGGATAAGTACAAGCTGACCTATCTCTTCATCAGCCACGACCTTTCCGTTGTTGAGCACATTTCCGACACCGTCGGCGTCATGTACCTCGGCAACCTCGTGGAGTACGGCGCAAAGGAAGACATTTTCCGCAACCCGCTCCACCCTTACACGAAGGCGCTCTTCTCTGCCATTCCCGTCCCCGACCCGACGGTGAAGATGAACCGCATCGTGCTTGAAGGTTCCATTCCCTCCCCGGCTAACCCGCCCAAGGGCTGCAAGTTCCACACCCGCTGCGCGAACTGCATGAAGTGCTGCGAGGAAGAGGCTCCCGTCCAGCGTGAGATTGAACCCGGCCACTTCGTGTGCTGCCATCTCTACGATAAATGAGACGGAACGAGCGCATCTACGAGGATGACGACGGCCGCACCGTAGCCGACATGAGCGGTCTTGAGCCGCAGCCGATGCTCATTCCCCGCATTCACAAGCGCCGCGACCGCGCGGACTTTCGCGAGCCGGACGCGCCCGAGGCGAATGACCGCCCGTGGGACACGAGCGGTGAGTTAAACCGCGAGGAGCGCAATGCCGCCATCGGCGGCGCGCTGAAAGCAGGTCTGCTGATCGGCTTCACGTTTCTCATCGCCGGTGCGGTGGCGATCCTCGCCATGCAGGTGCTGTGGGCATAACGACAGAAAAAGGAAGACTCCTACGAGTCTTCCTTTTTTGCTGCCTGCGCAGCGAAGCGATGAGAATTTCAGGCGGCAATGCGTATACCGAAGCGCTGCCCCGCCAACAGCTCTACCATACACAAAAAGAGAGCACCCTTTCCGGGTGCTCTCTTTTTCAAATCAGCCAATTAGCCAAACAGGGACATCAGGACGCCTGCGGCAATCGCGGAACCGATAACACCGGCAACGTTCGGGCCCATGGCGTGCATGAGCAGGAAGTTGGCGGGGTTCTCCTTCTGACCGACGACCTGGGAAACACGTGCGGCCATGGGGACGGCGGAAACGCCGGCGGAACCGATCAGCGGGTTGATCTTTTCCTTCAGGAACAGGTTCATGAGCTTGGCCAGCAGCACGCCGCCCGCGGTACCGAAACCGAAGGCAACGATACCCATTGCCATGATCTCAAGGGTCTGAACAGAGAGGAAGGTGGTGGCAGTCGCCGTCGCACCGACGGTGAATCCGAGGAAGATGGTAACGATGTTCATCAGCTCGTTGCCGGCGGTCTTCTGCAGACGATCCACAACGCCGGACTCCTTGAAGAGGTTACCGAGCATCAGGCACGCGATCAGAGGAGCGGCAGAGGGAACGAGCAGCGCCACGAACACGGTGATCATGATGGGGAAGATGATCTTCTCGCGCTTGCTGACCTGACGCAGCGGACGCATCACGATCTTACGCTCTTCCTTGGTGGTCAGCGCCTTCATGATGGGGGGCTGAATGACCGGGACGAGCGCCATGTAGGAATAAGCGGCAACGGCGATGGGGCCGAGCAGCTCGGGGGCGAGGCGGGAAGTAACGAAGATCGCGGTCGGGCCGTCAGCGCCGCCGATGATACCGATGGACGCAGACTGCTGATTGGTAAAGCCCATGAACTGGGTGCCGACATAGGTCATGAAGATACCGAGCTGGGCGGCAGCACCGAGCAGCAGGGACTTGGGGTTCGCAATCAGGGGGCCAAAGTCGGTCATCGTACCGACGCCCATAAAGATCAGGCAGGGATAGATACCGAGCTTGACGCCAAGGTACAGCACGTCGAGCAGGCCGAGGCTAACGGTGCTGCCGACTGCCCACGGGGCAAGCACCGCATCGGCTACACCGGCTTCCGACATCTCTGTCAGGAATTCCTGTGTGATGGGCGCTCCTCCGAAGAGATCCCAGTGGACGTGTCCTCCGGCGAACAGGATCTCGTGGAACATGTCCGCACCGGGAAGGTTGGTGCACAGCATACCAAACGCGATGGGCAGCAGCAGCAGCGGCTCAAAGCCCTTCACAATAGCCAGATACAGCAGGACAAAGGAAATGGCAATCATAATGAGGCATTTCCAGTTGCCCTCCTGACCGAACATATAGAAGCCGGTCTGCTGCGCGAAATTGATAATAGCAGCCATTTATGTTTCTTTTCCTTTCACAGTTAATTCGGGGAAGTTGCTGTAGCTTAGCCGATGACGCAGAGAACGTCGCCGGGGTTGACAGCAGCGCCCTTGGCAACTGCGACGGAGGAAATGGTACCAGCGCAGGGAGCGAAGATCTCGTTTTCCATCTTCATGGCCTCGAGGATGAAGAGGAGATCGCCCTCCTTGACAGCCTGACCGGCGGCAACCTTCACATCGAGGATAGTGCCGGGCATGGGGCTGGAAACGGTGCCGGCGCCGGCAGGAGCAGCAGCCTTGGGGGCAGCAGCGGGAGCGGGAACAGCGGCAGGAGCAGCAGCGGGAGCGGGAGCAGCAGCGCGGGCAACGGGAGCCGCGGCAGCGCGGGAGACGGGAGCGGAAGCCATGCGGCCGCCGGCAGCGGACTCGACGGTGACTTCGTAGGTGGTACCGTTAACGGTGACATTGTACTGCTTGATCATGTTGTTTCTCTCCTAAAATAAAATTAGATTTTTTTAATGTTGACGATGTTCATGCTGCGGGACGGGATACCGATCTCTTCCGAGAGAGCGGCAGTGATTGCGGCCAGGATCTCCGGCTGCATGCCCTGCGGCTTGGGAGCCGGTGCGGCGGCAGCGGGAGCAGCGGCAGCGACGGCAGGCGTCTTTTCCTTGCCCTTGAGGACTGCACCCATTGCCATGGTGAGGAAAATGATGCAGATCAGGCCAAAGAACACCGTGCCGATACCCATCAGGGTAACGAAAAGCGGGCTGTATTCCATTTCTTCCTTTTACCTTTCAATATTGGATTATAGCAAAACGATTGCAGAAATTGCAAGCGTCTATGCACATTTTGCGCGTTTTTAACGGCTTTTCCCTCCTGCTTTTTTTAAGAGCAGGAGGGAAAAAGAGTCTTTCCTTACCCTTACTGGACGGAGAGCACGTCGGCGAACGCCTGAATGGCGGTAGCCGCCTGACCGAAGTCGCGCATCTGCTGATCGATGCCGAGCTTGATGAAAGGAATGCCGGCAGCGTCGAGTGCCTTCTTGAGGTACGGGAATTCCATTTCTTCGGGGTCGCAGAACTGCTGCATGAAGAGCACGAGGCCCTGTGCGCCGGATTCCTTGACCATGTTGGCAACGAACTCGCCGCGGCGGTTCTTGCTGGACTGCGGATCGTAGAGCAGCACATCGTAGTCGGTGTTGGTGAACTGCTCGACAAGAGCCATCATCGGATCGCCCTCTTCGCTTGCATCGGTGCGGAACGCACGGGACTCATGGGCAACATCGTCTGCCGCGATGGCAACATTGTTGTCCTTGAAGATCTTCAGCAGCGTCGGGTTGTCGCAGATGATGCCGGAGGTGACGACCTTGACGCCGTTCCACTTGGCCTCGGGCAGCGCCTTGAGCTCGGCGTTGAGGGCTTCGAGCTTCTCGGTGTACTCGACCTTATCCATGAACCAGGCAGCCTTGAGGACGGCCGAGCGCATGATCGGGTCGATGACGTCGCAGTGCTCGCTTGCGAGCTTGACGAACTCGCGGCGGGCAGCGCGGGACTTGTTGTAGACCTTGATGGCCGCAGCGATGTCCTCGCTCTTGATCTCGTGACCGGCGATCTTCTCAAGGCCTTCCTTGACAGCGTTGTACTGATCCATGCAGAACTGCTTGCCCCAGTCGGCAAAGCGGTTCTGGGGATGGGCGAGGAAGATACAGGGCAGCTTCTCGCTCATGGCGACGCGGATGTTCTGGCTCATGGGGCGCAGCGTGTCGCAGATGGTCGGGGTGATCACGCCGTCCAGCAGATCCATCGTGCCGTCGAGCAGCATCTCGAGGTCGAGCTGGGCGATGGTGCAATAGAAGGTCGCGCAGTATTCCTTGGAGCGCTGCTCGGTCTTGTTGTTGCTGCCCCACATGCCGAACGGCATCATACCGGCGGCGTAAACCAGCTCTTCAGGGGCGTAATAAGGCATCACGCCGATGCACTTTTTGCCTGCGTCCTTATAGGCCTTGAGCTGGCCCTTGGGATTGGCGGCAACAGCGGAAAATTCATTAACGATAGCTTCGATACTCATTTTTGCACGCCTCCTTAGTCTTTCTTGTTGGCTTCCATCGCCTCGACCAAACCCTGTACACGGGTGGTGTACTGCGCTTCGTTGAAGTTGCGCGGGTCAGCCTGGTCGCCGTCGAAACCGGCGCAGGGCACGCCGAGGTCAGCGGTGAAGCGGCGCTGCATTTCAGCCATGTAACCGGACCAGGGCTTGCAGGAGCGGTTGTAGTGGACGAGCACGCCGTCGACCTTGTTGTCGCGGCAGATGCCCTCACGCCAGGCAACGCCCTGCTCGATGCAGACGGAGTTGGGCGCCTTGTAGTAAGCGCGGGCCATTTCGTCCATGTTGTTGTAAACAAAACCGAACGCGGGCGCGTACACGACTGCGGTGACGTTGATGCCATTCTCCTTGAGGGGCTTGAACAGGTTCGGGAGCTTCGGCCAGCAGGGGATGCCCTCGAACATGACGCGGTACTGCTCGGGGAAGGGCAGCGTGGAGGTGCCTTCCTCAATGTTCTTCTGCAGGTCCTTGGACAGGAGTTCGAAGGCGTCGGCAGCAGCTTCCTTGCCGCGGGCGGTGACGACGTCGGCCATGTGGTTGAAGAGGTCGAAGCCGCTCATCGGGGCGGGCTTGTACTGCAGGAAGTCGCAGACCTTCAGCCAGTTCTGCGCGGTGCGGTTGGCGTGCTTGCAGGCGAGCTCAAACTTCTCCTCGTCGAACTTCTTGCCGGTGAGCTTTTCGAGCTCATGGATGGCGTTGTCGAACTGAGCGCGGACGTACTTGACAGCGGAATCGCTGACTTCCACGGTGTTGTTGTAGGGGATATCGACCATGATGAGGGGGATGTTGCACATACGGGCAATATTCTCGTACCACTTGGTCATGCAGTTGCAGATGTTGTTGCAGCACAGAACGAAGTCCGGCTGGGGGATGCGCATCTGCTTGTAGGGCTTGATGGCCTCGCGGCGGAAGTTCTTATAGGCGATCTCCTTCTCGGTGGTCTCGGGCAGAGCCTCGATCTCGTGGATATCGTCCAGAACGGTGTAGGGGACCTGCGTCTTGGGGTCCTTCTTGGGCTTGCCGGTCTCGGGATCGATAACGACCTTGCCGTTTTCGTCCTTGAGGGGCTTACCGCTGTTCGGGTCGATGATGAACTCGAGCGTTTCGGGGTCGAACTTGCGGCTGGCGCGCTTACCGGCGGCGTAAGCCAGGGAGATACGTGCGTAACCGCAGATATCGTTGTCGAAGCCGAGATCCTCGGCAGCCTGGCACATGATCTCACCGTCGCGCTGGGCGGCGATACCGGCAGCCTGGTTCTCGGGGTACATCACGTTGAGGTCAAAGGCCTCAGCAAGCTCACAGGGGAACTTGGAGCTGGACCAACCGACCAGCTTACCCTGCTTCTTCGCTTCACGGGCGTCGGCATAGACGTCATCGACGACCTTGCGCAGAGCAAGCACGCCGGGACTGACTTGTTTAGCCATGATTGATTCCTCCTAATGCGATATAGAAAAATTTGATAACGAATGATGGGGATTATTTGTTCTTCAAAGCCTTCTGGTAGGCAAAGAGAGCCGCGCCGAGCGCACCGTTATACTGCGTGAGGGGCGTGGTGTGGATCTCGTGGCCGAGCTGCTCCTGAAGGGCTTTCACGATGCCGTGGTTCTGTGCGACACCGCCGGTCATCACCACGTCGTCGCGCACACCGATGCGGTGGCAGAGGCCGGAAACGCGGCCCGCGACGGACTTGTGGATGCCGTGGATGATGTCGCACTTGTTTGTGCCCATGGCGAGCTGCGAGATGACCTCGCTCTCGGCAAACACCGTGCAGGTCGAGCTGATACCGACCTCCTTGGTCGACTTGTCGCCAAGGTCGCCCAGTTCTTCGACCTTCACCTCAAGCACGCGGGCCATGACATCGAGGAAGCGGCCGGTACCGGCTGCGCACTTGTCGTTCATGACGAAATTTTTCATCATGCCGTTCTCGATCTCGATGACCTTCACGTCCTGCCCGCCGATATCGACGACCGTGCGCACGTTCGGGAACAGGAACGCCGCGCCCTTGGCGTGGCAGGAAAGCTCGCTCATCTGCATGTCGGCAAGGCCGTCAAGGCTGTTGCGCCCGTAGCCCGTGGCAAGGACGAAGTCCATCTGCTCGCGCGTCATGCCCGCGTTTTCCAACACCTGAGCGATCGCGCGGGACGGGCCCGACGTGCCCGTGCCGACAGCGACGAGGGACTTGGCAACGATCTCGCTGCCGTCTTTTAAGATCACACATTTCGACGCGGTGGAGCCGACGTCGATACCCATGGTATAAATGCTCATTGTACTCTCCGTTTGCCTTCCCATGCGCTGCGCGGCAAAAACCGCGCAGCGCACGAGAGAAAAGCGTTGTTGTGATAGTTTACTGCGCGTTCAGGGCGTCGTAGTCGCGGATAACGCGCGGCAGAAGCATCTGATGGACCGGGCAGATGCTCTCGGGGTTCTGATAGCAGGCGTTGGCGAAGGCCTGGATGTAGGGACGGATGTCGTTCATGTCGACGATCTCGTCGGTCAGGCCTGCCTTGGCGCAGAACTTCGGGCTGGACTTCTTGGCGTAGTCCTGGATCAGCGCGTTCATCTTGTCGATGGTGGGCTGCAGATCCTCGCCGGCCTTCTCTTCCTTCACGAGACGACGGGCATACATGGCGGCCGCAGCGGTCTCGCCGTGCATGACGTAGATCTCGGTGGTGGCGGTGCCGATGGAGAAGGCGTTGTTGTCGTTGCCCTGCGGGCCGCCGAGGACGTAGTGCGCCGCGGCGGTGCCCTTGCGGAGCGTGATCTCCATCATCGGCAGCTTGCTGGACTGGATGGAGTAGATCAGGCTCTGGCCGAGGCCGAGAAGCTCCGCGCGCTCAGCGTCGTTGCCGACGTCGATACCGGTGGTATCCTGAACCCACAGCATCGGGATGCGGTCACGCGCGCAGAGGGTGACAAACTCGTTCATCTTGATGAGGCCCTGACGGTACAGCTTGCCGCCCACGCCCATCGCCTGGCCGTAAGTCGCCATCTTGTACTCGGGGTAGTTCATCAGCATGCCCTGATAGTTGGCGACAACGCCGACGAGCAGACCGTCGATCTTGGCAAGACCGGTGATCATCTCGGGGCCGTAGCCGTGCTTGTACTCCATGAACTCGGAGCCGTCGAAAAGACGCGCCAGAACTTCGACCATGTCGTAGGAGCGCTTCTGGTTGAAGGGAACAATGCTGTAGAGGTCGTTGGCGTCGAAGAGAGGCTCCTTCGGGTCGTCAACACGGAAGAACTCGGGATCGTAAGCGGGCAGCATGTCCATATACTTACGGATACCGGCGAGCACGCCCTCTTCATCGGCGTAAACCTCGCGGAAGAAACCGGTCTCGCCATAGTGGATGGCGACGGTACCGGGGATGTCGCTCTTGAGGTTCTTCTGCGCCTTGATGAGCGCCTCGGCAGCTTCCTTGTCCACATAGCCCTTGGGGTTCATGCCGCCGACGATACCCGCGCCGCCGACTGCCATGTTGGCATCTTCATGCGCGATCAGGATGGTCGGGGAGATGGAGTGATAGCCGCCGCCTGCGGGGTTGGTGCCGTAGATGCCGACGATGACGGGCACGCCCATCTGGTTCAGCTCGCTGTTGCGATAGAACGGGGTGCCGCCGCCGCGGCGGTTGGGGTAAACCTTCTCCTGCTCGTCGAGCTTAACGCCGGAGCAGTTGAGAACGTAAACGAGGGGGATGCGCAGGCGCTTGGCCGTGTCGCTGCCGCGCAGCAGGCTGTCGGCCTGACCGGGGACCCATGCGCCGGCGAGCTTCTTGTTGTCGCTGGCGATGATGACGGCCCACTTGCCGTCGATACGGCCGAGGCCCTTGACGATGCCGACGGAGCCGTTCTTGTTGTCCTCGGGGTTGTAGAGGCTGTTGAGGGGGCACCAGGTACCTTCGTCAACAAGCTCCATAATGCGCTGCATCGCCGTCCACTGGCCGGACTCGTTCAGGGACTCGGTGCTGCGGCCGGCTTCAAGCGCGGCCTCGCGGATCTCATGGATCTCCTGCTCCACCGCCTGGATCTCGGCGGCGTTGTCCTCATGGAACGTGCCGAGTTCCTTGCCGATCACCGGCATATTCTGGAAATAAGAGGGCATGGAATATTCGCTCATATTTTGTTCTCCTTCTTATTGAAATAACAAATTACTTATCCTTGGGAACCTTGATGAATGCCTGACCCGGGTCGATCTCCTCACGGATGAGGCGGATGATCTCCGGAGAGGGTCCTTCCATCAGCTCTGCGCGGGAGACGTCGATCTCGAAGCCGGTGTTCTCCTGTACCATCTCGGGGGAGGAGAACGGATAGTAGTAGGCGAGGTACATGCGCTTGGTCTCCTCGTCGAACTTCATGATACCGAGGTCGGTAACGACCATCTGGGGACCGCGGTTGCCGGGAAGGCCTGCGCGCTCACGGCCGCCGGGGCCGTCCATCCAGCCGCAGGAGGTGATGTAGTCGACGTGATCCATGAAGCGGCGCTTCTGGTGCTGCATCATGATGATGGTGTTGCAGTAGGTGGCAATGCCGTTGGCGCCGCCGGAACCGGTGAAACGGGTGGTGGGCTGCAGGTAGTCGCCCTTGCCGAAGATGCAGGTGGAGTTCACGTTGCCGTACGGGTCGATCTGAGCGCCGCCGATGAAGGCAACGAGACGATCCTCGTCGTGCAGCCACTCGTTGGCCTCGAAGCCGACGAAGCGGATGTTGGGCCACTGCACGGCGCAGTGCGCCATGAAGCGGTTATCACCGACGGAACGGGGAACCTCAACGGGGTCGCAGTCCATCAGACCGGACTCAACGATGGGGTGGCAGCTGGGGCAGACCGCGCGCTTGGCGAGGGATGCACCGATCAGGGGAAGACCCGTACCGACGATGACGATCTGGTTTTCCTTGATATTCTTAGCAATGGCATAAGCCTGCATTTCCTGCTTGGTATACTTCGTGTAATCAGACATTTCTATTTAGCCTCCCAAACCTTAGTGTGTAGTGGAATAGCCGAGGTGCGGCTCGTTCTTCAGGCGCATCAGACGGCTGCCGCCGATCTTGTCGAGCAGCGCGGGCTGATCTTCGCAGCTGTAGACCCACTTTTCGAGGAAATCCTTGAAGGTCTCGGGGATCTTCTCGCCGCTCTTGGCAAGCTCGAAGGCCTTCTGTGCATTCTCGGCAGCGAGCTTGAGCTTCTCGTCCTCGGGAGCCTTCTCGAGCGCCTTGGCAGCCTTGACGGCAGCCTTCTCGAGCTGCTTGACGGCATCTTCGGCGTCCTGATACTTGGAGGCCTTGTCGTATTCCTTCAGGCCGGCATCGTCGTCATCATAGTAAGCGTAGCACTGAGAGGGCCATGCGCCGTAAGGAGCCTTGACGACTGCCTGCACGCACTCGCCGAAGATACGGGTCTTGGTCGGGTCGCGGCGGATAAACTCGTCGGAGACGATCTCCTCGCAGGTGACGATGGTCTTACGGGCAGCGATCGCAATGTCGATGTCGTGGAACTCGTCGCCGCAGATGATGCAGGTGCCGTCCGGAGAGGCCTGCTGGACGTGGATGATCGCGGTGTCGATTCTGGGAACGGGCACGGCGACGACCTTCTGGCCGGGAACCATGGGGTTCTCGATCTCAGCGCACTTGAGATCCTCGATCTTGGGCATGGTCTTGCGCTTTTCTTCGCTGATGCCCCAGAACTTCATGAGGCCGCTGCCCTGCATCAGGCGCACCGGCAGGAACGGAAGACCGAGAGAGGAAGCATGCAGCATGAGCATCAGCACGTCCTGGGAATAGTCTTCATAGGTGAGCTTGCCCTGCTCGATGGCAGCGCGGAAACGACGGGAAACGTTGGTGTAGCCGGAGTTGGCGGTGTAGCAGTTGATGTAGGCAGCCACACGGCCCTCGCCGATGAGCATATCGACTTCGCCGCCGCCGGGGCCGGCATAAACGATGAAGTCCTTCTGACCCTGACGCAGGATCTCGCTGACCGTGGCGTACGGTTTGCGGTTGGTGGTGAAGCCGCCGATCGCAAGAGTATCGCCATTCTCGACGTACTTTGCAACGGCATCGTGCAGTGACATGACCTTATTCAAGATAAAACCCTCCCTGATTTTGATAAACATTTTTATCGCCAAAGAGCTTTTTCGCTTGCATGGATTCCGTCAAAATTCCTGCGAAAGATGCTCATACAGGCTTCAGGGTAAATTATAGTGGAACTCTCCCGTAAAATCAATGAAAACACGCCCGGAAAGCGAAAAAAAACTGAACAAATTTTGATGTTGCTTTTTGTCATTTCCGTGGAGATGTCCACAGTTTGTTTCTCATGTCCCTCTCATTTTGCAAGATTTCCTGCAAGTTTTTCGCGTCACCAGTGAAAAAAAGCGCCGGAGGGTCTCCCCTCCGGCGCTTTCGTCCGTCCTTCCGTCATTTGCCGCGGCGCAGCGCATCATAGCGGTGCAGAAGCACCGCGAACTGCTCGCGCGTCAAAAAATTACGGTACTGCTTGTTGCCAGTTTCATCGCCCGCGATCAGTCCTGCTTCCTCCGCCCAGGTGCGCGCTTCCACGCTCCATGCTGCCGGCGGCTTCTGCGCAAGCTTCTTGAGATAGGTCTCCAGCATTGCTTCAAACTGTTCCTGCGTCATCTCTTCCTCCTCATAGCGCGGCATGGGCGGCGGATAGCGCTTCGCGCGGATCATTGCGCTCGTATACGACCCGCCTGCGTCCCACTGGAAGTGCGGTCGGTCAGGGAATTTTCCCCAGTCCCCGCCCCACGAAAACCCGATCATTTTTCCGATCTCGCCGACCCTTGCAAAAAATGCCGGATCGTCGTACGCATGCCCTGCCTCATTTTTGCAAACATCGAAGGCCAATCCTGCATGCTCGGCGTGGAACGACGGTGTCACCGCCCCCGCGGCCGCATAGCCTTTTTGCGCAAGCATTTTCTGATACGCTCCGTCGCGCACTGTTTCCGTCACCAGTACGCGCAGCCCCTCGCGCTCAGCAAGCGCGATCATCGTCCGGCAGTTTGCCGCCACGTCCGCGCGCAGATCGTCAATGTCACGGCTGTGGCGCATGTCAGTTCTCCTCCTGCGTCTTGCCGTTCTGCGTGCCGAAGTAGAACGCGATCACCATGAGATACACCGTGTTGAACTCCTGCGTCACCTTTGTCTGCACCGTCAGCACGCAAAAGGTGACCGTCAGGCAGATCGTCACCAGACTCTTCACGCTCAGAAGGTTCGCCAGTCTCTTTTTCAGAAGTTCCATTCCCTCACCTCTCGCAATCCGGCCCGCGGCACACCGTTTCGTATGTCACGCCGCCGGCCGTGTTTTCCGCCTTAGCTTTGGCGTAGTAGCAGGCGGCGCTCGTCCCGTAAGCGCCCCACGCCGCCGTCACCATCGTCGCGATCCATGGGAGCGTACCCATAAAACCTGACGCGACCGCAAACTTTGCCAATGCAAAGCCCTCATACGTCGTATAAAGCACGATCCCGCTCTCGAGCAGCAGCAAGAGCTTGGAAAAGCTCACGCGTTTCTTTTTTGTGCGCCTTCTTTTCCCTTTCATCAGCTCACCCCTGTCATCAGCAGCGAAAGCACCGCCCCGATGAGCACATACAGCACGCGGTCGATCATCGCGTCCCAACGCCTCCCGCTTTTCTGCGTGATGGTCTTCACATCTGTCTTGATCTCCTTGATGTCTGTTTCCACGCTCTTTTCACGCGAGGCAAGCACCTCTACTGCCGTTACCAGTTTATTCAGATCTTTCTGCTGCTGTTCCAGTTTTTCAATGCGGTGCATGTTCGACCTGGCGCGCTGTTCGGTTTCCGCCAGCTTGACCGAAAGTTCCTGCTCTGTCATGACTCTGCCGGCACCGCCCTTTCAAAGCTTTCCCAGGTGTGGTGTTTTTCGTCCTCCACGATCCGCCAGGTAAAGCCCTGCGCCTCGCACTCAAGCCATGTAAGATAACGGAAATAAAACTCCACCAGCAGATGGCATGGAATGATGTCAAGAATAATGCTCTCCACCTGCGAAAATTCCTCCGGCACGCCCACTGTGTTGGGAAACCAGACCTTGACCGTTCCCTTTTTCTCCGTTTCCTCCGCCAGCGCTTTGATGCCGCAGCCGCTGAGTGTCGAGTTGATGGCATCAAGCGTAAAACTGTCGGCGTTGATGCGTTCGAGCGCAGCGATCGCCTCACGCCGCAGCGCGGTCGAAACATTGACCGGGCAGCGGGAAAAAAGCTTTTCCCGCCGCGCCAGCCCTTCGCCCTCCGCTGTCTGCAAAACGCCTTCCCTTTCGGCATATTCCATTGCGCCGTCCGCGCCGTCCAGCGCTGCACCCGCCGCGTACAGTTCTGCGCCGCTGAGCGTGCCGCGCTCGGTGCGGTAAATCCGCATCGGCTCCAGAAGGCGGCAGAGATAGTCATAATATGTCATGCCTCTTCACCCGCTTCGATCTCCGTGAGCGTCACCGTGCCGAGCACCGGCAGCTCCGTTGCACTCACGCTCACATCTGCCTCAGGCGCGAGCAGATGGCAGTTTTTCACGCCCTCCACGCCGTAGAGAATGCTTGCAAGCTTTGCCGTATACACCGCCTCGCCCAGCCGCTCGCCGGTAAAGTACGCCTGCAGCGCCGCCGTCGCCGCGTCAGTGATCTCCTGCATTGTCCACCCCTGCTCCGCTGTCAGTTCCGCGCGCACGGGGATCGTTCTCTCCGTCGGTGCTTTGACCGCCACGTCCACCGCGATCTCGCGTTTTTTCTGCAATGCCGCCGCGATCTCGCCGAGCAGCTTTTCCTCCGGCGCGCCCGCATGCGTGGAAACATACACATCTACCGTGCCGATACCGCGTGCGCGGCCAACCGCTTTTGCCGAGGCTACTGTCGGAAAGCACATCGCTTCCTGCTCGTAAAATGCCGCGTTCGCGCCGTTCGGCAGCCGCTTGTAGCTCTCCAGCACGCGCTCGCGCAGCTTCTCGTCGCTTTCTTCGTCGCTGCCGCCGGAAAACGCCTCCGGATTTTCACATTGCGTGATCCCCACCGGATACACGGACATCAGGTGGATCGCCCCCGCGATGGCATTGCCGTTCGCCCCCGCTTCCACGGCGATCGCCGGCACATCCACATAGTTTTTCCCTTTGGCAAGCGTCGCTTTTTCCGTCGTTTCAAAGCGCACGCCGCCGCTTGTCATGGCAACGCTGCCCGCGTCGATCTCATAGTCCGTCACCGCCGCCGAAGGTGCTGAAAAGCGCAGCACGCCCGTCGCCTTTGCCGCCGGAAGGCGCGTCAGCGCCCGCGTTTCGGCATGATAGTCCAGATACCGCCCCGCCGCCGTCTGCGGAAAGCTTTGATTGAGCACCCAGTCTGCCTGCGCCAGCAGCGCCTGCACCTCGCTTGCAAGCGCGTAAAGGCGCACCATCGCGTCGCAGCCGTCGTTCGGCACGAAGCCCGCCTCTTCTGAAAAAATCGTGCGCATCCGCTCGTAGATCGCGTTCAGTTCTTCCATTTTTTCACTCTCCCCCTATCGTCACGACCGCTTCGCCTTCTTCCTCCCCATAGCGCAGCAGCACGCGCAGATTCAGGACATCTCCCTTTTCTGCAAGTTCCACCCCCGTCACCGTCAAGCCTTCCTCGTCTGTCAGCGCCTCGGCGGCATACTGCTTCGCCGCCGAGGTACGGTTTCCGCCTTTTTCCCGCCGCAAAAGGTGCAGCTTGCTGCCCAACTCCGGCAGGAGTGAAAAGCTCCCGCGCCGCACGCTCAGCTTAAAAAGCACGCGCTCTAAAAGCTCGTCCCAGCCGCTCACGCGCACAAGGCCGCCCATACCGTCAGCCACATAGTCGCGGTCTTTGATCTTCAGCTCCATCTTCAGCCTCCCATTCCCAGATACGGCATACCGTTGATGAAGAGAAGGCCGTTGATATCAACGCGTCCATTGTTGTGCAGCACGATCTCCGCAGTCCCCGTGCCCGAGCGAATGCGCACCTCGCCGGGGGCAAGGCCGCTCGCCGCCGCTTCCACCACGCCCACCGCATAGGCCTCTTCACCAAAGGTGCCGCCGCGCACCACCAGCACATTTTCGCCCTTTCTCGGCCGCCACTCATAGCCTCCGGGCGCTGCGGTCTTCACCTCGCGTTTTTCTCCGCTGCTGAATACCGCCAGCTCGCCGCCCTCGATCGTCACCGTACCGTCCTGCGCCGAGGCCACGTCCTGCATCTCATGCTGGCTGAGTTTTCTCGATAACCACATCGTTTCTTCACTCCCTCTGCATCGTCACTTCGCACATTTCTCCGCTCTCGCCGAAGCGGCGGACGCACTCGATCACCCGAAACTCGCCCGCAAGGCCAATCTTTGTCCCGCTCACATGCGCGCGATCCCCGGGCGCCGCCGAAAATCTCCCCGCAACCGTCACACGCAGCGTTTCCGCGCTCTCCTTTGATTTTGCGATCTGATACTCCCCCGTATATCGCATCATCTGCCTGCCGCTGCGCGCCGGAACATAAAAAACTCTCCGGCTCGTGCCGCCGCGATCACAGAACGCCTCGTTTTTTACGCGCTGCTTTGCCCCCGCCTTGCTGTCCACCACCAGCGCCTCCGCGATCACGCCGTAACGCTTGTCGCAATAGGCAAGCGCCGTCACCGGTGTCTTTTCGTCAATGTTTACACAGGAGGCCTTGCGGTTCCGCTTTATTTCCAATGCGCCGGTCTTGTCAAAATAGGGCGCGATCCCGCCGTGCAGCGCCGCAAAGTCGTTCAGTGCCTTCCATTGGCTTGATCCGTTTGCCACGCGGTAGCGTGCCGCAGCCGTCACCGCGTCGTACCCAGTACACACGATGCCGTACGGCGCTACATGGTTTTTGAGGATCTCCTCCATCGTTGCCCACTGGTAGCTCACGCTTTCCGCCTCGTTGTCGAGCAGCAGCGCCGCCATGCCTCGCCCGCTTACCTCAAGCTGCAAGCCCCTTTCATCGCACGTTACGCCGCATTCATCTACAACACCCGCAAATTCAACCGCTCCGTCCTCCTTCGCCGTAAAGCGCACCGCCCGCCGCAGTGTCTCTGCCATCGCAGGCTCATACGCGCAGCGCAGCGTAAAGCTGTCGCACGGCACGCTCCCCGTGTAGGAAAACTCCCACTTCAAAAGCGTCGGCAGCTCATACTGCACCCCGTCGCACGTTGTCAGATACCCCTTCATCACGGCAGCTTCACCCGCTCTCCCACCGCGATTCTGTTCGGATTTTTGATCTGCCGGTTCACCTTCAGCAGTGCCGTCAGCGTCACGCTGTGCGCCCGCGCGATCCCCCAAAGCGTATCGCCGCGCTTCACGGTGTAATATGTACCGTCACCCAGCTTCGCTCCGACTGACGCACCGTCTTTTTCCCCTCCGTCCACGCGGATCAGCGCCGTGTCGAGCGGACTCGTTTCCCAGAAGGCGAAGCGATAGCGCACATAGTCCTCAAGCGGCTGCTGCATCAGCTCCAGCGATACAAAATACGCCTGCGACGCCTGCCACACCGGATGGATCAGCAGCCCC
>OQVS01000867.1_pt1 | contig 21155 bp, 18 predicted proteins | sample 1691601 | NCBI WGS metagenome assembly OQVS01 (sample SAMN03418268, study PRJEB22391) | human gut metagenome | biome: human-gut; feature: organic feature; material: feces | host: Homo sapiens | place: Tanzania | collected 2013-01
ACTTATGGCAAAAGAATTAACAAGGGACTAAAATAAGGGGTTGTGGGCGCCCCGCAGGGTTATGCTTGTTTCAAGGGAGACAAGCCAGTCAATCCCAAGCCCACCCGATTTATGCGAATTTTCCGCAAGCCTTATGCAGTGGCTTTGCAAGGGCTTTTTGCGACACTTTGTAAGGCAAAAACATTGATTTTTCTTTGTCTAGCTCTTTTTTAGCACTTACGACAAGGATAAACATGCCTTTGCCGTTTTTTATGTATGATTTGTTACGATAAAAAGGCACTTTGCACTTGCTTAAAAAGGCGTTATCACGCATTTTAGTAGTAAATTTCAATTTATAATAAATCAAATAGCGCATTTTCAAGCCTTTAAATAAATTCTAAAACTTAAAAACACATATAAAGCACGCTTTAAAAAAGCTAAATAACGAAAAACACTCAAAAATACGCTCTTACAAAAGGCTAAACCACACCAAAACACGCATAATCCACCCACAAAAGCCAAATTCATCAAAGCCATTAACGCTCAATTTACCAGCCAAATTTAAAATATAGCCCGCATAAAGCCACTAAAAGCTTAAAATTCAAATAAACTTTGCTCTTGTGGCTTTTTGCGTTTTGATTTGCTTACAAAATTTTCTTTCCCAGCATTTTTTCCCTTTGAAAAATCCAAATTTTCACATTTTGGCGCATTTTCGCTCCCACAAGCATTTTCGTCATTTTTTACGCCCTCATCACGCTCACTTTGTCCGTTGCCCAAATACCGATAATCCCCGATTTTCTCATCAAACGCAAACAGCACGAGATTTTTATCATCATTCACGCTTTCGTTAAAGCCCGCACTTCCAAGCAGAATTTGCATATTGTCAAACTGCTTTTCAGTGATGATGAGTGCGCGCACATTGCCAAGTGGAGGCAAAATGCCACGCACACGCGAAATCACAGCATTTGCCGAAACCAAGCCCTTGCAAATTCGCATATACACGCTAAATTGCATCATAAAAAAGCCAAGTTTTATGAGTTCATTGCGGAATTTCGCCGCGTGTTTTTGCTCTTTTTTGCTCGTTGTCGGTAGGTCAAAAAGCAGCAAAACGCGCATAAATTTATCTTCAAGCAAAGCTGACATTTGCAAGCTCTGTGCCATTGAGCAAGGCGCTTTTAAAACTTTGCACGAAATGATTTACAGCGCGGATTAAAGGCAGTTTGCGCTCATTTACAAACACCGCTTTTTGCAAGTTTTCAACAAGCGCTCTTTTATGCTCTTTTTGCAAAAACTCATCGCCCTTAAATTCAGCACAAAGCCCCAAAACACAGCTATCTACAAAGGCGCGAAAAGGCTCGATTAAATCATCGGCTAGGTTAAATTGATTAAAAGCATTAGCGTGCTTTACCCCCTCCCAGCTTACAAGCCCGCTCACGCACACGGCACGCACCACAGCAGCGCGCACAACGGCGTAGCCATAGTTTAGAGCTGAATTTTCAAAGCAAAGCTCATCACGGCTAAAATTTGAGCCAAAAAGAGTTTTAAAATAAAGCGCAGCGGCACGACTTTCCATATACGAGCCATCATTTAAGCGCACATTTTTAGCTAAATTTTCAAACTCGCCCGCTTCTTTTTCAAAGCCAGCCTCACGCAAAACAAAGGCTTGATTGCGGATTTTGTTTTTGACAATCCTTTGCCACAAAATAGCCTTTGTTTGAGGCTTTGCCCCAAGTTGCTCTTTGGCGGTGAGCGCGGCTTGAAAGTGCGTTAAAAAGGGCATAAAAACGCCATTTGGCAAGTGGCTTTCATCGCAGCTTAAAAGCACGACATTGTGCTTTGCTAGTGCGCTTAGAAGTGCCGAAGTGAGCGTGATTTGCTCGCTTTCTAAAACGATGAAAGCAAGGTCTTTGAGGTAGAGCAAAGCCTCGTTGCCCGCTTGACTCACGCAAAGGTGCTTTTGTTTGAGCGTGAGTTTAGCTTCCTTGCTTATCATCACGCTTTTAAAGGCTTCATCAAAGCTCATTGTGCCTCCAAATTTGAATTTGACATTGAGTGTTTGGCGTTTTTTGGCGTGGATTTAAGCGAAATGTTTTTTCGTTTTTTAAATTTCGCCTTTTTCACCTCGCCCAGCGGAGAAACTTGCCATTTCTCAAAGATTTCTAAATTTCTAATCCCTACACCCTCGCCAATTATCTCTATTTTTCCCGTTTTCTTATCGACTTTGCGTTTAAAAATTTCTCTTTCATCAGAACTTAAATCACTCAAATCCTCTTTTTGCGAGTAATTGTCGTGTTTTGCTATTGTTATAGATGAATTAGATGGATTTATTCCCTCATAATAACCAATCACAGGATTTTCCATTCCTTTCTTGTCGGTTTTCTTTTTCTTTACGCAAACTAAATCGTTTGTAAAAAGTGAAAAGCAAAAAGTATAGTTTGAATCCATAGGAATCCATTCGGTAAGATTTTTTGTTTTGCTATTTGTAACACTTGTAGGACAAGCATTATTTGGCAATATACCAAGCGCATAGTCCATTCTATAAATAGGCACGGCATAATATTCAACTTTATCTTTTTTACCCTTTATCGTGCGGCTAAAAATATCTGTGTGAATTATTTTGTCATTTTTTGCAAATGTATCACCGATTTTAATTTCATCTTTTTCCTTAATTCTGCCATTTTCTTTATTTTGCACTTTGCGGATTTTGCCCCATTTGAAAGCATTTTTGATATTTTCCTTGCCTTTATACAAAATCTCATATTTTTCTTTTTGTGAGTCTGTATTATCTTTATCCTCTTTGAGAATTTTTATTTTTGCCACCCATTCGCCATTTTCCTCACAAATAGAGCCAAAAGTTTTTTCGTGCAAAGCCCCACGCGCTCTTTTTCTCGGCGGTTTGGAGACAAAAATTCCGCCACTTAACTCGCCATTTTCGCCCAACTCGCCAAAAATCTTACCCTTTATGCTTTGACGAAAGGCTTCATTGTTTGCAAAATTTGCTGGGGCAAAGAAACGGCGTGAGGTTTTATACTCAGCCGAGCTTATCTCTTTGGCGATGAGACGGGCTGTGTTTTGCTCTTGTGTCTTTTTAAAGTCGCTAAATGCCTTGATGATTTTGTCGTTTGTGTAAGCGATGATTATCGCATCTAGGGCGTGATGGAGATGGTTGCTTCTGTCTTTTACTTCACTTTCGCCATTTAACAAGCTATCAAGCCCCCAATAATGCCTCATTGTAGCCGTCAAAGAGCCACTTACCACGCTTATGTGCTTTTTGCTGCCCTTTTCGCCGCGCCCAAGCGTGGTGTCCTCACTCTCAGCTAAGGGCAAAAACTCGATAAATGCATCCGTGTAGCTAGCCGTAAGCGTGGCGATATAGCTAGTATCAACAATGTTTCGCGCGATAAATCCGTTCTCTTTATCCGCGAAATTTTTATTTGCGATACGATTTTTCTTTGGTTTTGGCAATTTAGCAATGCTACTCATAATCCTACTCCATTTTTCGCTATCACCTCCAAAAGCCTCATAAGGCGTTTGGTTGCGTTTGTTTTGATTTGCGCTTTTAAAGACTAAAACTTTGTTGTTTTGGCTGTCATCAAAGCTACGCGAGTAAGGATAAATGTGGTCAATTTCAAGCGCACTCTCATCACGCAAATGCTCGCGCGTGATTTTCTCGCCACTATACACGCAAAATTCATTTTGTTCTTGCCAAAGTTTGAGTTTAAGGATGTTTTTGCCGCTTGGATTTAAGCCATATTCAGCACACCTTTTGCGTGCCTCTTCGTTTGCCTTAAAGCGTTTGTTTTGCTCAGCGATAAGCTCGCCTCGCTCTTTGCTGCTTACTCCTGCTTCACGCGTAAATTCAAGGTGAATTTTATGCACCTTGCCGTGCTTTTCAAGCAAGGCGTTTAAAACCTTGCGGTATTCGCTCAAAGCCCTTGCGACAACTGGATTTGCCAAGTCTTTTTCGTAGTCTTTAAGCGGAGGCAATATATCTCCCTTTTGCGTTTGTTTTGCCACCTCTTGCAAGCCAGCTGCCCGCCACGCCTCGTCATACCTTTTGCACTCGCCATTTTCACCACGCATAAACGGCAAAATCCTACCCAAAGCCTTAAAACTCAAATCAATAAATTCATCAAAACTAAGCTTACTTAAATCCTCTTTTTGCGCCTCGTTTAAGCCCTTGAAGCTCGCAAGCTCAGCCTTTAACTCATCTTTGCTTTTAATGAGTGCGATTTTATTAGCAATCTTGTCAAGCTCATCTCTACTAAATCTCTCAAAACTGCCGCCCAACGCCTTTTTAAAATCTTTAAGCTTTTTAAATTCGATAAATTTAGCCTTTTCAGCCTCATCGCCTTTGGCATAATCAAGCTTTGAGTCCTTTGGAAACTGAATTTTATCATCTAGGCTGATGATTTTACGCAAATTTTTGTAAGTAATCTCGCCCTTTTCAAGCACAGCCTCTAAAACTTTGCCCACCTTGTCTGCGCTGTAAATCTCGCCCGTTTTCTTGCTGATATTTGCAAGCGTGTTGATGATGCGAGTAAGGGCGACAAACTCCATAGCGCTGAGGCTGTCCTTTGGGGCGCGCGGTTCGTTTTCAAAAAAGGTGCATTTGCCCACCTTGTCCGCAGAACTTTTAAGCGGGCGTTGCAAAAAGGCAACTTCCATAACCGCGCTTTCAAAATCCGCCTCTTTTATCTTGCGATTTTCATCAAAAATTTGATATTTTTTCTCGCTAAATTTCCAACCAAGGCGCTTTTGTGTTTCAAAAATCAGCTCCAACTCTCTTTTTAGCTCACTTTGAGCCACACAACGCGCGTAATTATCCTTTTTGTTGCGGACATTTTGAAATTCCTGCGTTGCAAAAGCGTTCTTTGGCGACTTTTCGCTCAAATCACGCTTTTGTTGGTAAAATTCCTTGTAAAGATACTCGCCTACCGTGCATTCATTTATATTCTTGCCATTTTTCTGTGCCCATTTTTGCATTTCTGCTTTATTTTCACTTATCGCCTTTTTTACCTTGCCGCTGTCATCATCATTTGTATCCTTCGTGTGTTTGTTGTCATAGCCCCTGTGTTTTGCTATGTGTAAAATCACCCGCGCAAATTCGCTAGGTTCTAATTTGTGTTCTAATGCTTTGGCGCGAAGCTCATAAGGCGAAATATGAAATGGAGCAAGCATCTTTTTAAGCTTGTCTTTACCTTCTGGCGTTTTACGCATTTTACCACGAATTTCTTTTTCAATTCCGCCATAAACCCTTGGTAACTCGCCAGCATTTGCTAGAAAATCCTCTAAATTTAAGCCAAATTCAGCCGCGACGAGCCTTTTAAGCTCATTTAGTCTTGCCTTTCTGCGAGCTAGTCTCCTGCGAACTGAGCGCGCCTCACGGCGTGGCAGGGCTAGCGAAGAGCCGTCTTTTGGATTTTCAGCCTTTGTGAAAATTCTCACTCCGCAATCTTTCAGCACGCTATCTTCCACCAAAGCCCAGCCTATGCTTGCTACACCTATATCAAACCCTAAAACTCTCATCACACACTCCTTAAATTTGCATTATGCTCTCATTATGCCAAATCAACGCCAACCAAAAGCACGCTAAATTCGGCGTTTCAAAAGCCTATCGCTCGTTTGCAAGCAGCGTTTTAGCTCAGCATTGACATATTGATTGACGCGTTCTTTGGAGTAGCCGTGCTGCGTTGTCAGCTCGTTCATATACTCTTTGTTGAGTTTGTCGTAATTAAAGCGCAGTTTGTAGCCAAATTTTTTCATCATCGTTGTGGCGTATTTGTTTGCGATAAGCTCTTCAAGCAGCCTGTAATCGCTTTGTGAGTAGAGTTGGTAAGACACGCGCTTGTTTAAAGAGCCTATGTGATGGGCTATCTCGTGCAAAAGCACCAGCAAATACTGCTGTTTGTCGGGGTAAAATGAGCGCGCTTTCATATGTATGGTGTTGTCTATGTGCTTGCCAGCCTTTGTGTTATCGTTGATGGGTATATCGTGTATGATTTCAATGCCCATTTTATCAATCATCGCATCGACTTGCCTGTCGCCCGTTACCGAGCAGCCCGCCACTGAAAAGGCTAAAAGCAAAACAAAAAGGTATTTTTTCATCATCTATCCTTTACATACGCTTTCACAAACTCCACAAATTCAGCACTATCATTAGGACAGGCGATGACTTTATAGTCCTTTGTGGCGATTTTTCTATACTCGATTTCTAGCTCAAAAGCGGTTTCACTGCAATCTACGCAAAAAGACAGCGGATAAACAAGCGCTTCATTTGTAAGCTGAGCCAAAAGCTCGCTAGTACTTGGTTCAAGCCATTTTACAGGTCCTAGTTTTGACTGATAGCCAAGCACTATGTCCTTAAAATAAGGCTTTAAACGCTCTTTTAAAAGCGCAAAATGCCTTTCAATGTGCGTTTGGTAAATATCCCCAGCCTTTATAGTCGATACAGGTATGGAGTGCGCTGAAAAAATGAGCGTTTTTTTGTGCGCTTTTTTGTAAGTCTCATTTGCCTTTAAAATGTGCTTTATCAGCATTTCGTTGTAAATTTCGCTCTCAAAAAAAACAGGAATTTCACTCACTTTTGCTTGAATTTGTGCTTTTAAAATCTCGCCTTTAACGCATTCAAGTGATGAAAGCACGGTGGTTTGCGAGTGGTGCGGATAGAGTGGAAAAAGCACGATTTCATCATCTTTTGTAAGCTCATATTTGCTTAAAACTTCGCTTGCAAAGGGCGGCACATAGGTGTTGATAAAATCAAATTTAAGCTGTGATTTGAGCTTTAAATTTTTGCTTTCTTTGGGCGCAAGCTCTAAATTTTCGCCCTTTTTGCTGTGCTGAGTTTTTGAATTTAGGGCTGAATTTTGACTCATTTTTTTAGCATTATCTTTTAAATTTTGATTTAAAAATTCAGCATTTAGCTTCTCACAAAGCCTTGCGCTTATGTCGTTTAAGGGCGATTTGCCCCCGATTTTAAGATAATTTTGCCACATTTTTTTAGCGCGAAATTTTGTGATGAAAAACGCCACGAAAGAGCGCAAAATGTCGCTTTTTATCGTCAAAATATATTTATCATTAAACATATTTTTCAAAAAAAGCTCGCAATCCTCGCGCTTGCTAACACCTCCCATATTCAAAAACAAAACCAGCTTCAAGCTCACTCCAAGCACGCTTGCGCGTTAAGCGCATCTTTGATACTTGCCAAACGCCCCATTTTGCCGCTTTTAGCTAAGCCCAAAAGCTCTTTATGCTCGCTAAATAAAGGACTTACGCCTTGTAAGGCAAGTGGCAAGCCGTTTTTTTGTAAGGAAAAATTGTTTAAATCCGCCTCAAAAAAAGCATTTTCCGTTATCACGCTCACAAGGCGAATTTTTAAGGCGCAGTTCCAGCTTTGATGAACAGCGGCGATGATATTTTGCTTTGAATTTAACCCACTTTGAAGCGTGATAATCGCCTCTATCTCTCTGTCATCTTTTTTTAGGCTCAAAAGTCCTTGCTTTGCAAAGCTTTCTCCGCTTAAAAAGCCTACTAAATCAATATCGTGTATGCTTAAATCCTGCAAAATCCCCACATCGCTTATGCGCGCAGGAAAGGGTGAATACCGTTTTATGTTTATGCTGATGATTTTTTCATTTGCAAGCTCTTTTTTTAGGGCTAAAATCGCAGGATTAAACCTCTCGCTAAATCCCACAGCTACGCTACTTTCGTGCTTTTTAGCCAGCTCTTTTATTTCATTCATCTCTTTTAAATTCATCGCTAAGGGCTTTTCGATAAGCACACATTTTACCTTTGCTAAAATGGCTTTTGCCAGCTCTAAATGCGTGCTAGTAGGCGTTGCGATGATGACAATGTCTAAATTTGCCTTTAAAAATTCATCTAAATTCGTGTAAAATGGCTCTTTAAATTCAGCATTTTGGCGCAAATCATAAAGGGCGGCGACTTTGAATTCATCATCTTTTCTCAGCTCGTTTAAATGGTTTGTCCCCATTTTGCCAAGCCCAGCAATGCCTATTTTCATTCAAAAGCCTTAATCACCTCATTTTGATGAGCCTCATCTAAAAAGGCGCTCATCGGCAGCGATAAAATCTGCTCGCTTACCAGCTCAGTGTTTGGCAGTGAGCCTTTTTTATAGCCAAGCGATTTAAAGGCTTCTTGCAAATGTAGCCCTAAGGGGTAGTGAATCGCCGTTGGAATGCCCTTTGCGGTGAGCTTTTCTATACATTTTAAACGCTCTTGCACCCGCACAGAATACTGCGCATACACGCTTGTAAAGCCCTTTTTAATGTTTGGTAAAATGGCATTTTGCAGCCTTTTTTGATAAATTTGAGCGATTTGCTCTCTTTTTTTAAGCTCATCATCTAAATGTCTTAATTTCACATTTAAAATCGCCGCTTGAATGCTATCAAGTCGCCCGTTAATGCCGATGATTTCGTGCTTGTAACGCTCTTTTTGTCCGTGATTTAAAATGGTGCGAATTTTTTTAGCAAGCGCGTCATCGTTGGTAAAAACAGCCCCAGCGTCTCCATACGCGCCCAAAGGTTTTGACGGAAAAAAGCTCGTGCAAGAAAGTGGGGCTATGGAACAGGACTTTTTCAACTCCCCCCCCCCTATGTCTTGTGTCGCGCCAAAACTTTGCGCGCCATCTTCTATCAAAACGATATTTTTACTCTTGCAAAATTCATTCAAAGCAAGCAAATCGGGCATTTGCCCAAAGATACTCACAGCGATAACCGCCTTTGTTTTTTCACTCACAAGGTGCTTGATACTCTCAACGCTCACATTATAATCATCTAAACTAATGTCCGCAAAAACAGGCGTTGCGCCCAGCAAACTCACCATTTCAGCCGTAGCGATGAAGGTAAAGCTTGGCACGATAATTTCATCGCCTTGCTTGATATTTAGGGCTAAAAGCGCTAAAACAAGAGCCGAAGTCCCACTCGAACAGCCTATGGCGTTTTTCACGCCTACATATTTGGCTAAATTTGCTTCAAATTCATCAAGCGCCGCCCCGCCGATGAAAGAAGTGCTTTGCAAAACGCCAGCTATGGCGGTATCTATCTCATCTTTGTAGGCGTTATACTGAGCTTTTAAGTCGATAAAAGGGAAATTCATCACCCAAACCTTTCTCATAAAATAAAAGCGCATTATAGCTAATTTTAGCAAATCTCGTTTAAATTTAAGCGAAATTTAGCTATTTTTGTCAAGGTTTTCAAAGGCGTATGCAATGTTTTGCGCCTCAATGCCGTTGTAGTAAAGCCCAAGATACTTTGCTCGCAAAAAATCCGCCACTTCGCCTGAAATGCGCTTGCTATACTGAAACTCATTCAGCGTGCTTTGCAGAGCATACTGCCATTTTTCTATATCGCACTCATTTTTTAGCTCGTGCGCCTTTGTAAGTGCGGCAATATCTTTCAAAATAAGCGGGTGCAAGCTGCATTCATCGACTTTTACAAGCTCGCTTCTGTCATAGTCTGCAAAATGCAAGGCGTATTTGGCATTGTTTCTTATAAACTGCTCCGCAGCCACGAGCCATTCATCATTAAGGTTGAATTTTTCGTGCCGTTTAAAGCTAAAATTCAGCAATTTTTGCAAATTTTTGATATGTCTTTTTCGCACAAAAAGCACTATTTGGTCGATAAAAGCAAGGTCAAAATAAGATTTATGCACGCATAGTGTGCCAAATATGTCCTTTAAATCATCTTTTTGAAGCAAAGAAAACAAGCTACAACCATTGTCAAAAATCGGCGCAGGGCGCAAAATCTCGCCCGTTTGCGTGTCAAAAATCAAGCCAAAATTCCCCAAATGCCTATCCGTGTTGTAAATGAGCGCGTCAAAAAGCATTAAATCTTCAAATTTTTGCTTATCAAAATAAGGCTCAATCATCTTCGCAAAGTCCATTTTTTTGAGCTTTCTTTGCTCTTTGCTAAGAAAAAAATTTATAGGTGCGTAGCCTTCATTTTCACTCGTAAAAAGCTCGCAAGTGCTGTAAATACGGTTTTCACACTCAGCTAAATCATAAAAAACACACTCAAAGCCCATTATTTCAGCCACTTGGTGCATATAATACTCCCCAAAGGCTTCGCCACACTCACAAAAGCCACTTTCGCCCTTGTAAAGCAGAATTTTATCCTGTGTTTTAAGCCAAAATTTTGGCAACATTCCGTTTGTGGTAAGCTCTGGGGATTTGACAAAGGGAGCGATTTGCAAAGCCTTTGCGCCCCTTGCGGCACTTTGCAAATTTGCGTTAAAATGATGAGTGTAAAGGCTAAAATCCGCCCATTTTAAATCCTCACTTTGCGGCACTATCCAAAGGCTATCATTTAAGCTAAGCCCCAAACCATAGTCTATATAGTCCATAAAATCATCTTTAAAGCCCTTTTTATCAAGCGTGGTTAAAATCATATCGGCATAAACTCTATGTTCTGGCAACCTTCTGCTTTTGAGCCACTTTGTAAGCGAGCTTTCAAGGGCGTTTGTGTCGATTTGAAAGGGCAAAAATTTTTCATTGATGATTTTTATGTCGCTGATGAAAAGCTCATCACAGCTCTTTTTGCGCCCTGCATTAAAGCTCAAAACCGCTTCGTCTTTGTTTTTTAAAAGATATGTTTTCACCCTGTTTTCCTTGTGTTTTCTTTACAAAATCTTTCACAATAATAGCTAAATTTATCCAAAAAGGCAAAACGCTTAAATTTATCCTTAATCAAAGCTAGAAATTTAACCTATAAGCAAACTAACGCAAAATTATAGCCAAAAACTAGCTAAATTTAAATTATTGTGCTATGATAACAAAAATTTTTTAGGATTTTTGATGAACGCAAACCAAAATATAGACATTCGTGCTGAATTTTTGAATTTTTTTGCAAGCAAAGGACATACCATAGTGCCATCAGCTCCGCTTGTGCCTGATGATGCGAGTTTGCTTTTTACAAATGCTGGAATGGTGCCTTTCAAAAGCATTTTCACGGGCGAAATTCCGCGCCCAAACCCGCCACGCAACACAAGCTGTCAAACCTGCATAAGAGCTGGGGGCAAGCACAACGACTTAGACAATGTCGGCTACACCGCACGGCATCATACTTTTTTTGAAATGCTGGGAAATTTTAGCTTTGGGGATTATTTTAAAGAAGAGGTTATTGATTATGCGTGGGAATTTATCACGCAAGTGCTTGAATTTCCAAAGGACAAGCTCTATGTAACCACGCACGAAAACGATGATGAAGCCTTTAAACTCTGGCAAAAGCATTTAAGCAAAGAGCGAATTTACCGCTTTGGCGACAAGGACAACTTTTGGCAAATGGGCGAAACAGGACCTTGCGGACCTTGTAGTGAGATTTTTTACGACCAAGGCGATGCGCATTTTCACACGAGCGAAGATTATATGGGCGGGGACGGAGACCGCTTTTTAGAAATTTGGAATTTAGTTTTTATGCAGTTTGAGCGAAGTGCTGATGGCAAGATGAGTAAATTGCCAAAGCCAAGCATTGACACGGGAATGGGACTTGAACGCGTTGTAGCCTTGAAAGAGGGGAAATTCAGCAATTTTGACAGCTCACTTTTTATGCCACTCATCAACGAAATAGAAGCACTTTGCAAGAAAAAATACCTTTATGAAAGCGGAGCAAGCTACCGCGTCATCGCAGACCATATCCGCTCAGCCGTGTTTTTGCTCGCACAAGGGGTGAGCTTTGACAAAGAAGGGCGTGGCTATGTCTTGCGGCGAATTTTACGCAGAGCCTTGCGACACGGATATTTGCTGGGCTTAAAAGAGCCTTTTATGTTTAGGTTGGTTGATTGCCTTTGTGCGCTTATGGGTGGGCATTATAGCTATTTAAACGAAAAAAAAGACTTTGTTAAAACCCAAATTCAGCTTGAAGAAGAGCGTTTTTTAAGCACCATAGAAAATGGCATTGAGATTTTTAACGATGAGCTAAAACGCACTAAAAGCCTTTTTAGTGGCGAGGTTGCCTTTAAGCTTTATGACACTTACGGCTTTCCGCTTGATTTGACCGCTGATATGTTGCGTGAGAAAAATTTAAGCGTTGATGAGGCTAAATTTGATGAGCTAATGAATGAGCAAAAAAAACGCGCCAAAGCAAGCTGGAAAGGCAGTGGGGACAAGGCTGTAAATGGGGATTTTAAAATTTTGCTTGAAAAATTTGGCGAAAATGAATTCATAGGCTATGAAAAAATGGAAAATGAGAGCAAAATTCTAGCCTTGCTTGATGAGGATTTTAAGTGCATAAATGAGCTAAAAAGTGGTGAGATAGGCTGGGTGATGCTGGATTTTACGCCATTTTACGCGATGAGTGGCGGACAGGTAGGCGATACGGGCTTTTTGGACAATAGCGAAGTGCTTGATACTCAAAAATTCTTTGGGCTGAATTTAAGCGCGGTGCGAGCGAGCAAGACTTTAAAGGCAAATGACAAGGTAAAAGCGCACATTGATGAGATTAAACGCGCTCAAATCGCCCGTCATCACAGCGCAACTCATCTTTTGCACTATGCTTTGCGTGAAATTTTAGGCACTCACATAGCACAAGCTGGCTCACTTGTCGAATTTAACAAACTCCGCTTTGATTTTACTCACCCAAATGCCCTTACAAACGAAGAGCTTGACAAAATCGAAAAGCTCGTCAATGAATGCGTGATAAGGGCTGATAATGCTATTTTAGAAAAGATGAATTTAGATGAAGCCAAAAAAAGCGGAGCTATCGCGCTTTTTAACGAAAAATATCAAGGCGTTGTCCGCGTTCTCACGCTTGGAGCAAGCAAAGAGTTATGCGGTGGCACGCACATAAAAAACACCGCTGAAATCGGCTCTTTTTACATTACAAAAGAAAGTGGTGTAAGCTCTGGCGTGCGAAGAATTGAAGCTGTGGCGAGTTTAGCGGCTTTAAACTACGCAAAATCCTTTATCAACGAAGTCAAAGAGCTTAAATTTGAGCTGAAAACAAACGACATTTCAAATGCACTTAAAAAGCTCAAAGAACAAAACGCTGAATTTAAAAACAAGCTCAAAAACGCCGCTAAAAGCGAGCTGGTAAGCATAGATATAAACAGCACGCGTGTGTGCGTGGCTAGGGTTGATGAGGGCGACATAAAGATGATGATTGATGATTTTAAAAACGCCTATGAAAAGGCTGTCATCTTGCTCGTGCAGGTAAAAGATGGCAAGATAATGCTCGCAGCTGGCGCAAAAAACGCTCCCATAAAGGCTGGCGAGCTTGTAAAAGCAGTAGCAGCCGTGCTTGGCGGCAGTGGCGGTGGGCGAGATGACTTTGCCACAGCTGGCGGCAAGGACATAAGTCAAATTCAAAACGCTTGTGAGCTTGCTTTAAAGCTCATCAAAGACAAACTATAAAGGCAGATTATGAGTAACATTGTGAAATTTCTTATCTCTCTAGCGGCGATTGTTGTTATCGGGTGCGGGGTTTATGTGTTTTATCTCTTTTCAAATTCAGGCGTGGAAAACTACACCTTTAAGGACTTTAAACCGCCTTTAAGCACTCAGCTTTATGACAAAAACGGCAACCTTGTCGCTAACATTTTCGACAAAGAACACCGCTTTTATGTCGAGTATAAGGACATTCCACCGCGTTTAATCGAAGCCTTAATCGCCATCGAGGACACGGCATTTTTCGAGCATAACGGCGTCAATACCGATGCGATTTTGCGCGCAGGGCTTAAAATGCTGCGAGCGGGTAAGGCTGTGGAGGGTGGCTCAACGCTTACTCAGCAGCTTGTCAAAAACACCGAGCTAACCCCCGAGCGCACCATTTCACGCAAAATCAAAGAAGCCCTTTTAGCTTATCAGCTTGAAATCAAGCTCAGCAAAGAGCAGATTTTAGAACGCTACTTAAATCATATCTTTTTCGGACACGGGTATTATGGCGTGAAAACCGCTGCGAAAGGGTATTTTCGCAAGAATTTAGACGAGCTGAATTTAAAAGAAATCGCTATGCTTGTGGGCTTGCCAAAAGCACCAAGCAGCTATGACCCCACGAGAAACTTGAATTTATCGCTTTCGCGGGCAAACAATGTCTTGCAAAGAATGTTTAGCATAGGTTGGATTTCAGAGGCTGAATATAAGCAAGCGATGAGCTTTGTGCCTACTATCTATGATGATACGCTCACGCAAAATGCCGCCCCTTATGTAGTTGATGAGGTGATAAAGCGTTTAGAGCCTGTGCTGCCCGACTTAAAGAGTGCTGGTTATACCATAGAACTCGCCCTTGATTTGCGCGTGCAAAAAATGGCTGAAAACGCCTTGCGCTTTGGGTATGATGAGATTATCAAGCGCGATAAGGACGCGAATTTAAGCACTCTTAATGGGGCAATGGTTGTAGTGGATAATCAAAGCGGCGAAGTGCTAGCCCTTGTGGGCGGCGTGGATTATAACAAAAGCAATTTCAACCGCGCCACGCAGAGTTTAAGGCAACCGGGAAGCTCATTTAAGCCCTTTTTGTATCAAATCGCCATTGATATGGGCTACTCGCCGATGAGCGAAGTAGCGGACATTTCACGCGTGTTTGAAGAGCCAAAACAAGGGGGCAAAAAGGATGAAAAAGAGGTTTGGAAACCGCGCAATTTTGGGGGCGGAATGAAGGGCATCGTTACGCTTAAAGACGCGCTCACGCACTCACGCAACCTTGCTACCATAAATTTAGCCATCGACATAGGGCTAAACAATGTCTATAACAAGCTGATGGGCTTTGGGTTTAGTCCGAGCATTCCAAACGACCTTTCTATCGTGCTTGGTAGCTTTGGGATTTCTCCACTTGAATTTGCTAAATTTTTCACAATGTTTGGAGACTACGGCACGATTCACGAGCCGATTTTAATCAAAAGCGTCAAGGACAAAGAGGGCAACGAAATTTTACACTTTGAGAGCAACGCCACAAAGGTAGCCGAGCCAGAGCAAGTTTTCTTAACCCTTTCGATGATGCAAAATGTCATCGCGCGTGGCACGGGCGCAAACGCACGCGTGGGGGGTATAGAAATAGCGGGCAAAACAGGCACAAGCAACGAAAGCATAGACGCGTGGTTTGTCGGCATAACGCCTGAGATAGAGGGCATCGTGTGGTTTGGCAACGACAACAACAAGCCGATGAAAGCCACAGAGGGCGGTGCAAGGACGAGTGCGCCTGTGTTTAGGGAGTTTATCACTCAATATGTGCGCGCCTTTCCAAACACGAGGCGTTATTTTAAAGTGCCAAGTGGCGTAAGCAAGGGCAACTACAACGGCGAAAGCGAATTTTACACGCCCACAAGCCCCTTTCCACAGCGTAGTATCCACGCCTTGCCAAAAGACGAAGAAATGCTTTTTTAGGGCTTTTGCTTAAAACGCCAAAAAAGGGCTATTGAATTTTAATAGCCCTTTTAAAAATATGGGCTGAATTTGTGTCAAAGTCTTATTGCGAACGAGATGAAATCGGCGTGGCAATCCACAAGTTTTTCATTGCAGGCAAGCCTTGTAAAATGCTTGATATACTGTCCTTGCGAGCCGTTTTTTTAAAAAACGGCGTGGCAATCCACGATAAATAGCTAAAAATTCAAGCAAAAGCGCGAATTTGTTATGCTGACTTATTTTTTTGTCATACTGACCTGTTTTGTCATACTGAGCGTAGCGAAGTATCCATAAATTTAAAGTGCAAATCGCACCTTTAAAGCGTGGATTTTTCGCTCGTTTCACTCACTCAAAATGACAAATTGACCTTGTCATACTGAGGCGTTAGCCGAAGTATCTATTTTTGAAATTCCGTTTTGTGTAAAAAATCTAACCTACCAAAATCCTTGTTTTGTGGCACGCTTGTGTTTGCTTTGCAGTTCATTTGATGAGACAGCGCAAAAGCACGCCCAAAAAGCTACTCAAAATTTATAACAAAGCTACAAAATTCACAGCAAAACTGCTAATTTTAATTCACAACAAATTCACAGCAAAGTCGCTAAATTTAATTCACAAACAAATTTACAGAAAATTATAGTCTTTCATAACAAAGTCGCTAAATTTCACCGCAAAATCATAGAAATTCACAATTCACAGCAAAGCCGCGAAAGTCCATCATTTAAACGCGATAAAGCTTTCAAAATTCGCCCATTTAAAAAAGCTTTGCACCTTTGTAAAGCCCGCATTTTCAAGCATAGCCAAATTTTCCTTTTCGCTGTAAGGCACAAGCACATTTTCAAGCGTCTCGCGTTTTTTAGCGATTTCAAGGCGCGTATAACCTTGCTCGTGCTTGAAATCAGCGTAAATTTCGATGATATTTTTCGCCAAAAGAGCATCTTCATAAAGAATTTTTTCGCTCATTATAAAAAAGCCCTTTTCGTTTAAATTCTCATAAATTTTTCGCACCAAAGCCTGTCTTTGCGGGGGACGGATAAATTGCAAGGTGTAATTAGCGATGAAAATATCACTTTTTACAAAGTCAAATTCGCTCAAATCACTTTCAAAAAAATCGATTTTCGCTCCAAAGGCGGCGCATTTGTTGCGGGCGTTTTCTATCATCGCGCCTGAGTTATCCACGCCTACAAGCTTGTAAGCTGCATTTTGTCGCCAAAATTCAAGCAGCAAGCTCGCCGTAGAACAGCCCAAATCACAAATACTCGCATTTTGCGCCCCAAGCTTTGCCACCAAAGCCACGATAAGCCTTAAATTTTCCTTGTAAAAAGGCACTGAACGGCTTATCATATCATCAAATACACTTGCCACCTTTTCATCAAATTCAAACTGCTTTTGCACTTTTTGTTTAAAAATTTCATCTTTCATTGCGTGTCCTTTAAGCATTTTTGGGTGTTTTGACAATCTTTTTGAATTTGTTTTTTAAGCAAAGTTAAATCATCAAAATGCCTATTTTCGCGTAAAAATTTCTTAAAAATGAGCGTGATTTTTTCATTTTTTTTGAGCTTTAAATCAAATTTTTCATCTAAAATATGGCTTTCAACGCTGAATTTCCCGTCCGTTGAGCGAAGCCCTATGAAACTTACGCTTTTAAAAATTTGCCCCCTTAGCTCGCACAAACTCGCCCACACGCCACTTTTTGGCAAAAAATAATTTTTCGTGTTTAAATTCAAAGTCGCCACAAGTTCCTTTGCGCCTATGCCTTGCCCGCTTTCAAGCAAACCACACACCGCATAATCCCTACCCAAAAGCTCGCTTGCAAGCTCGCACTCACCACGCAAAAGGCATTCTTTGATGAATTTAGAATGCACGCTAATACCCTTAAATTCAAAGTCTGCCACGATGATAGCCCTTAAAGAGCTTAATTTTTCTATATCCCTTGCCCCAGCCCCGCGTTGCTTGCCAAAGCGAAAATCCTCCCCCACAACAAGGGTTTTAAGCCGAGTAAATTCAGCCTGCAAGTGCGCTAAAAAAGCCTTTGCGCTTAAATTTTTAATCTCTTTAAAATCCACAAAAATCAAATCAAACTCGCAAAGTTCTTTCATTTTTTCTTTCGGCACGAGCCTGTCATTTTGAAATTTATCGATGACTAAAAGGGCTGAATTTTCACGCTTTAAATGCTTTAAAAGCTGTTTGTGTCCTAAATGAAAGCCATCAAAACAGCCAATAGCCAGCATTTCAATGCTTTGCTTTTTGGTATAAGTAAAAAAACTCGACATTACCTTCCTTTCCTTTTATGGTAGATGGCGCAAAGCCCTTTAAAAGCCAGCCCAAACTCGCACACTCTTTTTCAAACTCCGCTTTTGCTTTGATGATAGCTTTTTCATCTTTTACAACGCCGCATTTGTCGCGCTTTGCACTAATGCCAACTTCAAATTGTGGCTTAAAAAGCAGTAAAATCAAGCTTTGAGCAAGCTCATCAATGCAACAAAGCACATTTTTAAGCGAAATAAAACTTATATCGCACGAAATAAATTCAAATTTTTCAGCACTTTGATAGCTTTTTATGTCCGTTTTTTCCACGCTTTGCACGCGCTCATCGTTTTTTAACCTTTCATCAAGTTGATTTGTGCCTATGTCAAGGGCTACCACGCTTTTTGCGCCCTTTTCAAGCAGCACCTGCGTAAAGCCGCCAGCCGCCGCGCCTATGTCAAGGCACTTTACACCGCTTAAATCAAGGGGAAATTCAGCCAAAAAGCCTTTGAGTTTGAGCGCGGCACGACTTGCGTAAATGTCGCCCAAAAGCGTGAGTTTGAGCGTATCTAAATTTAAAAGCCCATCATCGCTTAAATTTTGGGTGTCTTTTAATAAATTTCGCACTTCAAAGGCGCTTTTATAGCATTTATCATTAAGCAAAACGCTTTTATTTTCGATAAATTCTAACGCCTTGTTGCGCGAAATGCCAAGCCTTAAAGCCACAAATTTATCAAATCTCACGGCAAAGCCTTTTGCAAGGACTTTTTAAGCTCATCTTTTTCATTTGAAAGCCACCAAATGCTAATCTCAAAGGCGTTTTTGTTTAAAAGCTCTTTGAATTTAGCCAAATTTTTCTTGTAAAGCTCGTTTTGTTCTTGCACCGCGCTTAAATTTTGCTCTAACAACGGACTTTGCATATTTTGCAAATATGTTGAAATCCTTTCTTGGTATTTTGGCTTGACATTTACGCTTTCTTCATAAAAAAGCAGGCTCAAAACACTTGCAAAAAGCCAAAAAATAGCACTTTTCTTGTCCTTTAACACAAAAGAACAAAGCAGGGCAAAAGATGAGCAAAGCACAAAGAAATTCAGCACTTCAAGCCCAAATATCAAGCACTTTGCGCTTAAATTTTCAAGCCAAAAAATCATAAAATTTTTAAACACCACCACAAAATAAAGAGCCTGAGAAAGTGCGTCAAGTGGCGGTAAAACAGAGCTTTTGTAAGTGTCTAAAAAATGATTAAGATAAAAAAACGGCTCATAATTTTGCCTAAAAAAAAGCTGTGAAAATGAGTAAAAAAGACTTGTTGCAAACGCTGCTACAAGCACCACACGCAAGGTGTTGTAAGGGTTGGTGCGAAATTGTGAGCGCAAAAGCACTTTGACAAGCAAAAAAAGCAAGGGAAAAAACACGAACAAAAAGATGAAATCAAGGGCGTTTGCATACATTAAATTCAGCACAAGGCTTGAAATCGCCATAAAGGCAAGGCAAAAGGCGATAGCTTGCAAAAGGGTGTTTTTTTCTGTAAGGCGGTAAAAAAGGGCGCGCTTGTTAAGCGTGGCTTTTTTGATGATATTTTTGCGCGCCCACAAGATGAGAAAATTCTCTTTATAAAGCGCGTAAAAGGGCGCGAGCAAAAAAAGTGGCGCAAAAATGAGCTTTTGCCACGACAAAACAAAACCCAAAAGCCCAAAAAGTGCTAGAAGCCGCATTGTTTCCTTTCATAAATTTAACTTTTTTTCAAAAGGATTTTATCAAATTTTAGTCATTTTCAACCATAAATTCAAACTTTTTTGCTATAATATCGGGTCTAAAATCAAGGAGTGCAAATGCTCAGCAAAAGAGTCAAAATCCTATCAGAGTCCGTTACTTTGGCTGTTAGCGCACTTGCTAATGAAATGAAAGCACGCGGAGAAGATGTCATCAGCTTTTCAGCAGGCGAGCCAGACTTTGACACGCCTAAAACCATAAAAAACGCCGCTATCAAGGCTATCGAGCAAGGCTGTGGCAAATACACAAATGTCGCGGGCATAACAGGCGTGCTTGAAGCCATTCAGTTCAAGCTGCACCGAGACAACGCCCTAAACTACGACATTAAAGAGATTATCACTAATGTAGGCGCGAAACACTCACTCTTTGAGTGTATCCAGTGCCTTATAGATGATGGCGATGAGGTGATTATCCCAAGTCCTTTTTGGGTGAGCTACCCCGAAATGGTAAAATATAGCGGCGGAAAGCCCGTTTTCATCGAGGGTTTGCAAGATAACGGCTTTAAAATCACGCCCGCACAGCTTAAAAGCGCACTCACACCGCGCACAAAGCTCTTTATACTCAACTCTCCAAACAACCCGATAGGCTCTATATACTCCAAAACAGAGCTTAAAGAGCTTGCCAAAGTGCTTGAAGGCACAAAAATAGTCGTTTTGAGCGATGAAATGTATGAGAAAATCCGCTATAACGGAGTGGAATTTGCGTCCTTTGCCGCTGTGAGCGAAGATGCGCTACAACGAACCGTTACGATAAATGGACTCAGCAAGTGTGGAGCGATGCCGGGCTGGCGATTTGGCTATATGGCAAGCAAAAATGCTGAGTTAAACGCCGCTGTTAAGCGCTTGCAAGGGCAAAGCACGGGCAATATCAACGCCATAGTCCAGCACGCCGCCATTTGCGCACTTCGTGGCGAAACAGACAAAGACATAGCCTTTATGCAAAGCGAGTTTCAAAAGCGGCGCGACAAGGCTTGTGAGCTTATCGGCGAAATTCAAGGGCTGAGCGTGTATAAGCCGCAAGGGGCGTTTTATCTTTTTGTGAGTATCAAAGCCATTGAGCAAAGCTCGATGAAATTTAGTCAAGAGCTGCTTGCGCGTGAAAAGGTTGCTGTGGTGCCGGGGGTTGGCTTTGGAATGGACGGGTATTTTAGGCTTTCTTACGCCACAAGCCTTGAAAATATCGAAGAGGGCTTAAAGCGCATAGGACACTTTATCAAAACCATCAAATAAAATAAAATGCAAACAGCAAGCTTTGAGAAAATCATCAGTGGCGAAACGAGCCTTTTGGAGTGGATAACTCAAAACCGCAAAGATGGGGTTTTGCAAGACTTTCTGCCCGATGATGACAGCATTGCCACGCTTTTTCCTCAGCTTAAAGATATGAATTTTGTCGATGGAATGCTTGATGGCATTATGGGGGCGAGCGATTCTAACGAGGCTCAAATTCTTTTTGATTTGTTTTTGTGAATTTGCCGATGCAAATTTAGACGATGCGCTTGTTGATGAGTATTTGGGGCGAATTTATCTTTTTTCGACTACGCACAGAACGCTGGGGTATATCAATGATTTTTTGGAGCTTCTTTTAAAGTGCGAGGCTAAAAACAAAGACAAAATTCAGCCCATTGCCTTTATCACAGCAGGGCAGTTTTTGCACAAGGCAACGCACAGAGAGCCTGTGAAATTAGCCTTAGCGATACTTGGCGTTTCGTATTTAAATGACGAGGAACTATCTTTGTATAGCCTTTTTGGCTTGGCTGATGAGTTTGCAAACTATGTCGCTGTGGCTTTAAAGCGCAACGAGCGCAATGATA
>OQVS01000868.1_pt1 | contig 21137 bp, 18 predicted proteins | sample 1691601 | NCBI WGS metagenome assembly OQVS01 (sample SAMN03418268, study PRJEB22391) | human gut metagenome | biome: human-gut; feature: organic feature; material: feces | host: Homo sapiens | place: Tanzania | collected 2013-01
ATAAAAGCGCCGCTGCCGGGTTGTGAATTATTTTTCACAAGCTTGGAAGTGGCGTTTATGCGTTTTATGGCTAGTTTAAACTTTAAGCAAAACATGCTCGCTTATTGGCAGATCAAGCTTAAAAACATCTGCCAAAGGTCGGCTTCTTCTTGACAAAGAACGGCTATGTTGTAGACTTTTGGGGCGTTTGTCTTCAGGGAATGCAAAAATATTAGAAAGCGTATTTATTGTGAGCTTTAAGAATTTAGTCAAGACTTTGGGACGAGTTCTCAAATATCTCTTGCCTTATTGGAAAATTGTCGTTATAGCGCTGCTTTTTAACTTGTTAGCTACAGGTACTCGTCTGTGTCAGGCTAAATTTGTGGGTTGGATTATGGAGCTTATGTCTAAAGGCAGTCCAGCCATAGCTGCCGTTTTAGACCAATCGTCTCATCCGGAAGAACAGAAGCTCAAACAAGCTGGCATTACACCTTACGGCGAAAAAGCTCAACAAGGGCAGGGACAGTCTGTAACAAGCACCACCAGTCCAGCCGGCAATGGCGCTGAGTCTGAGGCCTCGAGAGCTGATATCGATAGATCAATAGATAAACTAGTAGAGGCCGGATCTGGACCTGTCGGTAGTGGGCATTCTGACGAAAATGTTCAAATAAGCTCCCAGGAAGCGGCTTTCAATCAGTTCTTCAGTTATGACGATGGGCGCAATCCTTTTGTCACGCTTAATTATGTCTGTTTGCTGTTTTTAATTGTCATGGCCGTAATGGGCGTTTGCACCTATTTTCAGAAGTACCTTACCGATCAGTGTGGCCAATTGGCTATACGCGATTTCCGCAACAACGTTTTTTGCTCGTTGCAGCGTTTGCCCATTAAGTTCTTCGATAAAATGCGCTCTGGTGAAGTGCTTTCCCGCTCTACTACCGACGTTATTACCGCTTCGGGTGTTTTTAGCTTACTTTCCGAGTTTACTAAAAACTTTTTAATGGTAGTAGGCTGTTTTGTTTGGATGTTCTGGCGCGATTGGCAAATGACTATCGTGGTTTTGCTTATTAGCCCCATGGTAGCTATCGCCATTAGCAATTTTGGCGCCAAGATTGGCCAAAAAACTAGCAAATTACAAGCCCGCTTAGCCGACCTTTCCGCTTTGCAATTTGAAAATGTTTCAGCTATTAAAGTTGTTAAAGCCAACAGCCGTGAAGATTACGAATATAAGCGCTTCTTAAATCGCAACGAAGATAACTATGCCGCCCAAATGAAGGTTGTGCAAGTACAATCTATGCAATCGCCTGTTGTGGAATTTTTGGGTATTATTGGCATTATTATTATCGTTTGGTTTGGCGCTACTCGCATTTTGCAAGGCCAAGTCAGCTTCTCCCAAATGACCGAATATTGGGCTCTTATGGCTATGACTAGTCACCCTCTGTCGGTACTTTCTACTTTCTATGGCAGTTGCCAAAACTCCGCTGCTGCCGCTGTACGTGCTTTCGAAATTATCGATTCCGCTCCCGAAACTTCTAGTCCCGACGCCGTTGAATTGCCTCAAGTAAAAGGCGAAGTCGAGTTCGAAAATGTCTCCTTTGCTTACGAAGAAGACAAGCCTGTTTTGGATAAGGTCAACTTAAAAATTAAGCCCGGCGAATTTGTAGCTATTGTCGGTACCAATGGATCGGGCAAATCCACTTTGGTCAATATGTTGGAGCGTTTCTATGCTCCCGACTCAGGTAAAATTAAGATTGATGGCTACGATATTGCCAAAGTTACTTTGGATTCGTTGCGTTCGCAAATTGGTATCGTCTTCCAAGAATCGATTCTTTTCCGCGACACTATTTACGAAAACGTGCGTTATGGCAACTTAAATGCCAGTGATGCCGAAATCAAAGAAGCTATCACTATGTCGGGAGCTGACGAATTTATTGCCAAATTCCCTGAAGGCTTAAATACCAACGTGGGAGAGCGCGGCTCGGCTCTTTCCGGCGGTCAGCGCCAGCGTTTGGCTGTAGCTCGAGCTTTAGTACACAATCCGCACATTTTAATTTTAGATGAATATACTTCCGGCTTGGACGCCAATGCCGAGAGCAACTTAACCGAAGTAATCGACCGCTCTATGAAAGGGCGCACTTGCTTAGTTATCGCTCACCGTTTAGCTACTATCAGACACGCCGACCGTATCGTAGTTATGAATGCCGGCAAGATAGCTGAAGAAGGCTCGCACAGCGAACTTATGGCTAAAAATGGCCTCTATCGCCAGATCTTCGAAACACAAGCGGTAGTCTAATCAAGCTCACAATAGTGGAGTTGCTGCTAAAATATTTTAGTGCAGTTCCTTTCAAAAGCCCTTCGCTTAATACCATAACGAAGGGCTTTTTTATGTTTTATGGACAAAAATAGTATCTATTGATAGCAGTTAAATAGTTCGCTTATATACTATAGTTCGCGAAAACAACCTTTTTAATTTATACGAAGACAATGGCAAAGCTTAGTCTTGTGAGACTTTTTGTTCCGCTTTGGTAGTTTATTGGGGCCCGAAACTTTGTTTCGGGCCCCGTATTTTATAGCAATTGCATTAGAGAGGATATTAATATGAAGCCAGAAGAGGGCCGAGCCCTACTTGAAAAACATTTTTGTTATAGTGTCCCCGAAGAAGATTTTTATTATGATTGCGGCACTATGGATGATCCTGATTTTTATTATGACGATGGCTATTTACTTGTAGGTGACGAAGTAAAAACTGATAATATTAACTTTTCCTTTTTATTTAATTGGGCTCCACCGGAAGTAAAGAAGTATGGTATAAGGGTTACTGTCTATTGGGAAGTAGGTTATAAAAATTTTAGGGGCCACTCCAAATATAGAAAATTCAGTTGTAAATGCGGAATTTTGGAATTATGTGGCAATTACAACTATTATGGAGATTTAGCTTCAGATGATTTGCATACTCATGTGCAAATGGTTGAGAAAGCCCGGGAGTTTTTCCGTAAATACAAAGTTATGTTTGCGGCTGCTTGGAGCGGACGTTATGGACTTAGCGGTGGGGGAATTGGTACTAACAGTACCGTTTTAGAAAGATACTTTTGTATGTTTTGTAAGTCCAGAATAAAAGCTGACTTTAGTAGAGTACACCCACGGAAATACTTTTGGACAATGCAAACTTTTTACACATTTATAAAAGATCTTCTTTTTGAAAAGAAAGACTTCTGTACCCTAAAAATGCCCATAAATGCGGTAAATACGGCACTTTCTAAAGGTACTTGGTGTTTACTTGGTGTTTGAATTTATGTGACACAGTGCTACGAAACACAACGATATTTATATCATTTGCCGGAATTTGATTTTAGTTCAACTGACAGAATAAAATCTGCCATAGTCATTGCTGAGTTAACAAACAGACGTGCATGATGTTCATCTATGGAAATCCTATTAGCACCTACACCATGAGCATCGCTGTCCTTGTTTCGCATCTCTGCAATTGATGACACAATGCTATTCAGACCAGAAAGAAGGGTATTAATTCTTCTATCTGTATTTTGATCAGTGTGCATATTGTAGAGAGTTTTAACCTGCTTAAATAGTTTTGCCATATCACCGCTGTCAGAGGGTGTGACTCCCTTCTTCTCTATAACATAACAGAAAGTTTCTTCCAGCAATGTTCTGGATTTTGTAATGGCACTGTCAAAATTTTGTTGCGTAACATCATCCATGGCTCGATCTGAGATACTTTTTATGTATTCACGGTCTATGGATTTAATATGTGGCGCTTGGACATCAATTCTGCTATTCACTGCACGAACTACAAATTGATTTCCAATAGTGGTAAGTTCGTTCCCACCAAAGAAAAGGATGCCGTTGATCTTTTCTTGGATGGTGGAGATGATACAGCTATATGCGTTATTTATTTCGTCTGCTCCATGTCCTGCCAAAACCTTAGAAAACTGGTCCTTTGCAAAAAGATAAGCCAACAAGTCAGAAAATCGGTTTTGCTTTAGGCAATGTTCCATGAGATTGTCAAGATATTGCCAACGGCTTAAATTAACGCCGCCCCACGAATAGGTAACGGGTAATCCAAAAGATGTTGAAATTCCGCATAAATCGGGACCGCTTAGATACGGCATTGCGATTTTTACTGATGTACCATCTTCAAATTCATGTGTGCCATAAGCCGTATCACCATCTAAAATAGCGATAATTTCCTTTGTTTTTAACAGCTCATAAGTATTTCTATCTTTCAATCATATATCACCTCTGAATACTTATTTTTCCAACTGTGACTGCAATTCCTGAAAACTCTCCAAGGCACTCTGCAAATTTTCAATAATATCTGCGGCCAGTTCGTCTGGCTTCGGCAGATTATCTAAATCCGCAAGGGATTTATCTTTGATCCAGAACAGGTCAAGACTGGTCTTATCACGCTCCAGAATATCCTTTACAGCGAATCTGCGGAAGCGGCCGTCCGGATTGTTCTCAGACCAAGTTTCGGTGCGTTCATGACGATTCTGCGGATTATAGCATTTTACAAAATCCACAAGGTCAGCATCGGTCATGGGGTGCTGTTTCAGTGTGAAATGAATGTTAGTTCGGAAATCGTATACCCACACTTCCTTCGTCTGCATTTCGGCACTGGCAGGGCGTTTGTCAAAGAAAATAACATTTGCCTTAACGCCTGGCTTATAGAAGATACCGGTCGGTAGGCGGAGAATGGTATGCAGGTCAGTGGTTTCCAGCAGTTTCTTACGGATAATTTCGCCCGCGCCGCCCTCAAACAGCACATTGTCCGGCACAACGACCGCAGCCTTGCCGGTTGTTTTCAGAATGGTATTGATGTGCTGCACAAAGTTCAACTGTTTGTTAGAACTGGTTGTCCAGAAGTCCTGCCGGTTGTAAACGAGGTCTTCTTCCTCCTGTTCGCCTTCCTCATTAGTAAAGGTGATGGCGGACTTTTTTCCGAAAGGTGGATTGGTCAGCACATAGTCCACACGATAACCGGGGTCGGTGAGAAGCGCATCCCCAAGAGTGATCGGTGCATCGCCGTAAATATCACCGATGTTGTGCAGATACAGATTCATCAAGGCGGTTTTATAGGTGGTCGGAACGATCTCATTTCCGTAAAAAGTTTCGTTTTTCAGAAATTCCTTCTGCTCCCGGTCAAGGGTATAATGCTCCGGGTCGGCAATGTACGACTGAGAAGCGAGGAAAAATCCCCCGGAACCACAGCAGGGGTCTGCGATGGTCTTCATCGGCTCAGGACGCAGACATTCTACCATTGCTTTAATCAGCGGACGAGGAGTGAAATACTGTCCTGCACCGCTTTTAATATCTTCGGCGTTTTTCTGGAGCAGTCCCTCATAGATTTCGCCCTTAACATCCGAAGACATAGCCACCCATTTTTCGGTGTCGATCATCTGTACAACTCGATACAAAATGGCGGCATTGCTGATTTTGTTGGTTGCCCCCTTAAAAATCTTGCCGAGGATGCCGCCTTGTTCACCAAGTTTCTCCAGAATCTTTTTATATTTATCTTCCAGCTCTGCGCCTTTGAGCGTGCGCATATCGAACCATGTAAAGCCTGCTGGAATACCAGTATCTCTTTTATAGGGCGGTCTGGAATACTCATCGGACATTTTCAGAAAAATTAGATAGGTCAACTGTTCTAGATAATCGCCATAGGAAACGCCATCGTCACGAAGGGGGTTGCACATTCCCCAGACCTTGGAGACGATAGCGGAAGTCTGTTCACTCATTCGCTGAATCCTCCTTCAAACGCTTTTTTCAAAATGCTCTGCCGCATGGCCTCTGCCTGCGAAAGGGCGGTGTCTACGGTTTGCTCGATGCTGTCGCAGACCGAGAGACGGGATTCAATTTCTTGCACAATACTCGTTTGCATATTTATGTCTGCACAGAACGGAATGTTAAGTTTCCTCAAAACGCCAAGACCAACTGTTTTTTGCGCTGTACCAGTTGCTTTCTGTGTTGTCTGAAAATATACGTCAGGATGTTGTAAGGCATAAAAAAGAAAATCTTGCGTAATTCTCTCATTAGGGCGAAGCAGTGCAATATGACGCTGAAAGCAAAAGTTTTTCCTAAAATTCACTCTAATGGGAATACCGTATGAACCAGTCACGGTATATAGGACATCCCCAAATCTCGGAGTTCTTTTTTCGCCAATAGTGCCATAATATTCATCATTCACATGATTTACAGAATCCCAGTTTATCTGATTATTTTTGATGTTGGAAATCATAATAAATGGAATTCCCGTTTCCGCTTTCGGAGGTGGCATATGATCTCCATCTGTTATGTGTACACATACTTCATTAGTTGTAATTGTTTTGCAATTAGCAAACGCCTCTCTCAACACCGCCTGCCGATACACCGCCAATTGCTGCTTGATGGTTTGCAGTGTCTCCACGCCCTTGTCCAGTTCGGAGAAGAGTTCTTCGATGCGGGAGACGATGCGGTGCTGTTCCTCAAAAGGTGGAAGTGGAATATCCATCTTTTCGATATGCTGATAGTGTCTGGCGTAACCCTTGTCTGGAAAACGCAATGTCAAATACTGAGTGCCATAAAACAAATATTTTGGCAGCACTCCTTTCTTTGGTGAAAGCACTTTTATTCCATCTGCACCGGCTCCAAAAGGGAAATTAACATATTTGACTGCACAAGTATGGTCACCAAAAACAATTACTGGCAATGTACATTTCAATAACATATCCAGATTGTTAGTATAGCCACCAATTAGCTTTTTACCTTGGTCTACAATGGCGAGTTGCCCAGTCGTCTCATATTTTTTTTGCTTTGTTTTTTTGCCTGCCGGAATTGAAACTTTCTTAACCAGCGATTTATATAATGCCATTATGTTTCCTCATAACTATGCCACCAACGCGGCATTCATTTCCTGCAATATTTGCTCATACGCATCACCAAACGCATCATAAAAGCCGAGCAGACCGCCTTTCCGGTCAAACGGGGTTAAGTCCAGATCCTCCGGCAAGATGCTAAGCGAAGCGGCAATATGGTCTTTGATCAGACGCAGCCATTCCATCTGTTCCTCGGTAAACTGGATATGTCCGGCGTTCTTCTTGAATGTCCACTGCATGAAGTTATAGTTCACCTTGTCCGCAAACGGGGTGAGGGTATCGGTGTAGCCCATCTCAAAGCGGATGATGGAAATCAGATCGGTAAGCTGTGCCATTGTGCCGCGCTTGACCTTACTCGGCTGCTTGATGGCATAGCAATCCCACAGCCTTTCTACCGTAATTCCATGGGATTTCAACTTCTCGTATAGCTCTTTCAGCTTTTCGATTACCATCGGGCGGTCTTTGTATGCTGCATCATAGATAATTCGTAACGCAACGATTTCGTTCTTGTTTTCCTCAATAAATGCCCGAAAGCCGGACAGTACCTTGTTTACATTCGCTTCCTGTTGTGCGTCAAAGCCTGCAAAGAGTACTGAGTCCAGATTGACATTGTCAATGATTTGGTCATGGCTACGGCGCATATTTTCGATGTAATCACGCACTTCCGGGATATGGAACGGCGCAACAGCGGATTTGAGCAGCTCTTTCTGCGCCTGTTTGCGCTCATCTTCGGTCGGGGCAGCAGTGCCTGTAACCCTCTGGGCGTATTCTGTTATTACATCTTCGTCAAATGCGTTCAGCAGATTTTCGGCAACGGTTCCGGCGGGTGCGCCCACTTTGGCTTCAAACTGTTTCCGCTCAGATGGCGTCATTTGACTGTTCAGACGAATCACACGGTTGGCAAGGGAAGTCAGTGTGTCCTCATCTTTTGCGCCCAATGCCACATTCATCATCAGCTCTTTCGTGCTGACAGTCGGCTTGAGTTCCAGAGGCCTAGTATCAGACTTTTTGGATTTCGTGACACCCACTGCGTCTACGATCACGAAGTGGTCTTTATTCTCTGTGGCCGATGGCGTGACTTTCTGCAAGTCTTCCTTGCTGAGAACACGAGTGCCTCTGCCTTTCATCTGCTCGAAATAATTCTTACTCCGAACATCCCGCATGAAGATCAGGCACTCGATGGGCTTCACATCGGTTCCTGTTGCAATCATATCCACAGTAACCGCAATACGGGGATTGTAGTCATTGCGGAAGGAGCTGAGGACGGATTCCGGGTTGTCCGCAGAATAGGTGATTTTACGGCAGAAATCGTTGCCTTCGCCAAATTCCTCGCGCACGATCTGCACAATATCATCTGCATGACTGTCCGTCTTGGCGAAAATCAGCGTTTTGGGAACTTCTTTTCTGCGTGGGAATAGCGTGGTGAACAGATTTTCCTTAAAGGAACGAATTACCGTTCGTATTTGGCTTGGGTTCACAATATTCCGGTCAAGCTGCGACGGCACATAATTCACATCTTCGTCCATCTGCTTCCAGCGTTTTGCCCTGGACAGACGGTCACGATATTCGATCAACTGCTTCATCAGATGTGCGCCATTTTTGCTGACATTGGTTTCAATCAGAAAAATATCCTCTCCGACATTAACACCGTCCACGATAGCCTGTTCACGAGGATATTCGCTGACAATGTTTTCATTGAAAAATGCAAAGGTGCGGTTGTCCGGTGTTGCCGTCAGCCCGATGATAAAGGCATCAAAATAGGATAGAACTTGACTCCACACATTGTAAATGGAGCGGTGGCACTCATCGACAATGATGCAGTCGAAGAACTCCGGCGGATACTTTTCGTTGTAAACAACTTCCTTCGGAGCTTTGCTTTCGGCAGTCAAATATTCGGCAAACGAAGTCTCCTCTGCGCCTTCGTCCAAATCCTCGCCCTTCAGGATGGAGTACATCCGTTGAATGGTGGAGATACAGATTTGAATATCGTTCGGAATATAGGAAGATTTCAGCCTGCGAACACCGTAAATCTGTGAAAATGAACGGGGATCATCGTTCGGTGTATAAGCAAAAAACTCTCGTTCAGCCTGTTCGCCCAGTCCCTTGGTATCCACCAAAAACAGAATCCGTTTCATCTTGCCATATTTCAACAGACGGTATGCCGCAGTGATTGCAGTAAAGGTCTTGCCTGCGCCCGTTGCCATCTGCACCAGTGCCTTGGGACGGTTGTCCGCAAAGGACTTGTCCAGATTATTGATTGCGTTGATCTGGCATTTTCGGAATCCATCGGTATCAAGCGGTGGGAAGTTCTTCATATTGTTCCGAATGGTGTCAGGCTCATTCTGCAGAGCTTGCAGTGTTTCCGGGCGATGAAACGAGAACACCGTTCTTGAGCGGTATTTTATATCCTTATAGTCCGTAAATCGAATGATTTTATCGGTAGCCTCGTAGACAAAACGAATAGAATAATCGCCCTTTACCCACTTGAATTTGCTGTTCACATAGCGATTTGACTGCACTTCCACATCGGTAATGTGTTCACCGGCTTCTTTCCGCTTGGCTTCTACCACGCCCATAGGTAGCCCTTCAACAAAGAGGGCATAATCAACTTCGCCGGTGCTGGTGGGAAATTCACGAACAGCAACACCGAGCGCAACAGATAGATTCAGTTTTTTCATATCCTGAATTACCCAGCCGGATTGCTTTAGTTTTTCATCAATCGCAAGGCGTGCTTTTTCTTCCGGTGTCATGTCATTCGTCATCTCCCTCATTGATATATTCCATAATGTCGCCGTAGTCGGCATGAAGAGTTTTGCATATTTTGCCCAGAACAGTAAGTGTGACCTCTTCATCCCGACGCAGCTTGGTCATAGTATTGGGAGCAATTCCAGAGGCTTTTCTCAGGTCTGCTTTGCTCATCTTTTTATCAACCAACAGTTTCCACAAACGATTATATGAAACAGCCATGACAGCCTCCCTTGCTAACTAATGGTCTTAAGAAGTTTTGCTCGGGCTCACCGTGAGGGAAAATATAGCCATTTGCCGATAGAACTGCAAAAATTAGCTATTTTTGAAGATATTGTCCGCCAGCACAATTTGTTTGATATGCATGATTAAAACAAAAGTGCCGCTACCAGGTTGTGGATTGTTTTTCACAAGCCTAGCAAGCGGCGCTTTTGCTTTTCACAGCTTAACCTTTAGGGATTGCATTTTTTGCAAGGGGAGTAGCCGTCGCTAATTAAGCTGCTGCGTGAACCTGTGTATTCTTCACGATTTCTGTTGCTTATACGAGCGGCGCTGCTGCAACCGGGACGGTGGAATTTGTGGGTGCTGTTATTAAGGATATAAATATTAACAGCTACGCTTTTAGACGAAGAGGAAGTGCTTGCTTTGGAATAACTGGAGCTCTTCGTTGCCGAGCGTTGAGAGGAAGAACTGTAGCTTTTTTGCGTTGTCTTTTTAGCAACGGTAGTTCCACCTGTGTAAGTACTAGTGCCAGTTTTGTAGTTTATACTAATTTGTGGTTGTACATTGTAGCAATAAACATTAAAAAGAACGCTGCGGCCGCCGTCTTCAGTGGACATAGCTTCCATAAGTACGCCGTGAGCTACTAAGTTATTGCCTTTAAAAACTGGTGTAACGCGATAAAGTACATGCTTGCCAGTTTCTTTTACGTAGTCGGCTACCATATTTTCAAAAGGCAGCATACCTTGCACATTTAAGTATCTGGTACCGGTAATTAAGTTGCAAGGATTGGCATTTTCAGCCGTAAGCTGGTAGCCGATTAGATGGCAGCGGTTGTAAAGGTATTTGCCATCTACGCAATCGTATTTAGCCAAGTGCCAACCACTCGGTTTTACCTGGCCGATTTTGCCACGCTTGGTTGTGGGCATAAGGTCGCGGCCTACATTGGCCATAGCGGTACCGCAGCGCCCCAAGTTGTCTAATGAACTGTATTTTTCATAAGAGCGCGATACTCGATCAGCTTTAGTGAAAAAAGGTACGTTTTTATTGATAACAGCGTAAGGCTTGCCAGAATAGGCTGGAACCGAAGCTAAAGAAAAGCGGCCCAGACTTATTGGGTTGGCAATACGCCCTGAAGAAGCTGCTAATAATTGGAAATCGCTATTGTCAGCAGCCATAGTCGGCAAGACTAAGCTTAAAGTAAAAAGCAGTGATAAGAAAAATAGGCTAAATTTGGATAATTTATATTTATTGTACATAGTTAACCTTTGCGAGTGTATGTTTCTTCAGTAATTTTGTCGTGAGAAGAACCTACAAAATCGACGGAATTTTCTAATTGCCAATTTTGCGTCAAATCTATATCGAAATAAAAATCGGCCGGATAGTCTCTATTCCAGCGGAAGACAATAATCTTCTCGGCTTGGCTTTCATAATCTTGAACAGAAACATTTTCTACCCAACAATACTGGCCTTTACCAGCTTCATCTAAAAAATGTTCGCTCACATGAAGTTGCTCTTGTTTAGCTTCATTGACGAACAATTCGGCAGAATATTTGTTCAAAAATAATTTATCTTGGCCGATTAAAGCCAAAATGCGCTGACGCAGCAAACGATCCTGACTTTGGCGCCTCTGGTTAAACAACAAGCCGTTATTGTTGTCTAAAGCGGTAATAATGATCATTTTTTTCGCTTTCTTGGAAGTAAATTAGAAGAAATTGGTCGCCTACTTTACGGCTAAACCACAAGTGTAATTGTGCCGTCAAAAAGTAAATATTGCAAGCTTTCCGCTTATATATCTAGACTAAAACTTTTTTTGTCTTGATAGGAAAGTAAGCTGCTGTCTATTGCTATGGGCAGTTCAAGGGGGGGAAATATATGTTTGCCAATATTTATACCGCTGCTTTAATCGGCGTCAATGCTCATTTAGTTTCTTGTGAAGTAGATATTTCCAAGGGATTGCCGCGCTGTACCGTAGTTGGTTTACCTGATGCTTCCGTCAATGAAGCCGGCGAACGTGTTTGGGCGGCTTTCAGCAATTCCGGTTACGAAGCGCCGCTGGGGCGTGTGCGCATAAATTTAGCACCGGCTGAATTGCGCAAAGAAGGAGCCCGCTTCGATTTAGCCATGGCCTTAGCCGTATTGGCTGCCGATGATTGTTGCTCCGAAATAACGCCGCCCATATTGCAAAATTGGCTAGTTTTGGGCGAATTAGCTATGGATGGCAATGTCCGTCCTGTGCGTGGCGTATTGTTAGCCATTTTAATGGCTCAAAAAATGGGCTTAAACAATATTTTGGTACCTTATGCCAATTTTGCCGAAGCTTCATTGGTGCAAGGCTTAAATTGTCACGGCGTTTTCAATTTAAAACACGCAGTAGCCCTTATCGGCGGCCAACACGAACAGGCACAAGCCTTGGAACTGGAGTGCCAACGTCGATTAAAATTGGGCGGCGCTTCGTGTTTAGACAGCAGCGAGCCCGGGTCTAATTTGTCAGCTTTAAAAGAAGACGATTTGCAATATGTTTGCGGTCAGGCTATAGCCAAACGCGGGTTGGAAATATGTGCTGCCGGTGGCCATCATGTGCTTATGCTGGGGCCGCCAGGATCAGGCAAAACTATGCTGGCTCGCTGCCTTCCTTCAATTATGCCACGCTTAAGCCATCAAGAAGCTTTGGAAGTTACCTCTATTCAAAGCGCTGCCAATTGTTGTCCGCAGCGTTTGGTAAACGAAGCGCCATTTCGTATGCCTTCTTCCAATATTTCGGCCGCCGGTCTTTTAGGCAGCAACCGTCCCGGGGAAATTACTTTAGCTCATAAAGGGGTTCTCTTTATGGATGAATTTCCCGAATTTCGCCGTGATTGTTTAGAAGCGCTGCGCCGCCCATTGGAAGAAGGTTGGGTAGAAATAGCCCGTGCTAAAGTTCATGCCCAATATCCTTGCCGCTTCACTTTGGTAGCGGCCATGAATCCTTGCCCTTGTGGATATTGGGGCGATAGTGAAAAGAGTTGCGTCTGTTTGCCTTCTAAAAGGCGGCGCTACTTAACGCGTTTATCAGGGCCTCTGTTAGATCGTATCGATTTACAATTGCAAGTTTCTCGCACTAAAGCTTCCGAACTTATGGAAACGCAATTGGCTGAAAGTTCTGACGTTGTGCGCCAAAGGGTCGAAATAGCCATAGCTATTCAACGTGAGCGTGGCTGCCGCAACGGTTTTATGAATACGGCCCAGACTCGTCGTTTTTGTCTTCTCGATAGAGAAAGTAAAAAGTTTTTACTAGAAGCTATCAAATTTAACAATTTGTCTGGACGAGTTAAAGATCGCCTCTGTCGCACGGCCAGAACTATTGCCGATCTGGAAGGGCGAGAGCAAATTGTTTTGAGCGACCTTTGCGAAGCTATGGAATATAGAGCTTTCGATCGTTTTAGCGCTTCTCTTGATCTAGCTTAAATGTGCTAGAATTACCACATAGCGATTTATAGTATGGAGGGCCGAAATTCTCCCATGATGAATCTTTTAAATGGTCTTTTAGGTAATGCTTCTAAGGTTAATGCCGAGGATATTACTAAACAATATGCCAAAATTTTTGCTCCCGGCGAAAAAGTTGAACATGTATATAAGCAAATTCGTGACTTAATTATTTTTACCGATCGCCGCTTTATTTTTGTCGATATTCAAGGAATTACCGGAAAAAAGGTCTCTTTTCACTCTATTCCTTACCGCAATATCAGCCACTTTTGCGTGGAAACGGCTGGCTTAGTAGATTTAGATGCCGAGTTAAAAATATGGGTTGTCGGCAATTGTACGCCTGTAGTCGAGCTTAAATTCAGCGCTGATTTAGATGTCAACGAAATTCAAAGAGTTTTAGCCGATTATGTTTTGACAGTTTAATTTAAGTTAAGCCTTTGGGCAAATGCTTATGGCTGTGTCGCAAATTTGAGGTACATTTTATTGCTAGAGTGTTTGTGCTAAAATGTGGCCTGCGATTGGCACAGCCGTCAGCTTTTCTGATAGGCTGCTGGCTTGAGCGTTGTTTTTTTTGTTTTAACTTTTTGCCAAAAGTTGGTTTCTTTAGATGATTTATTTAGATAATGCCGCTACAACTCCGGTTGCTCCGGAAGTAGTTGAGGCTATGTTGCCGTACTTTACAAAGTTCTATGGCAACCCTTCCAATATTTACGGACTTTCTTTAGCTTCTCGCCGTGCTCTAGATGCTGCTAGGGCCACTGTGGCCAAATGTATCGGTGCCAAACTGCCCGCCGAGATCTTTTTTACCGGTTGTGGTACCGAATCAGACAATTTAGCTGTTATTGGTTTAGCTAGAGCTAGACGCGAATTGGGTAACCACATTATTACTTCAACGGTAGAACACCATGCAATTTTGCATGCTTGCGATCAGCTCAAAAAAGAAGGCTTTGAAATTACCCGTATTCCTGTCGATTCTCAGGGTATGGTCAGTGTAGAAAAAGTGGCCGCCGCTTTAACAGATAAAACTGTGGTTGTCTCCATTATGTTGGCCAACAATGAAGTGGGCACTTTGCAACCTGTGGCCGAAATAGCCAAACTTTTAGCCAATCACCAAGCCTATTTACATACTGACGCTGTGCAAGCGGCTGGTTCTATTCCTATTAACGTAGTGGATTTGGGCGTGGATGCTTTAAGTATGTCTGCCCACAAATTCCATGGGCCCAAAGGAGTAGGAGCTTTATATTTACGCACTGGAGTACGTCCTTTAAGCGTCAATTACGGCGGCGGCCAAGAGCGCGGTTTGCGTTCTGGTACAGAAAATGTTCCTGGCATCATTGGTTTAGCTAAAGCGTTAGATATGGCTGTAAGCACTTTAGAGAGTCGCACTGCCGACTTAAAAGCCAAAAGAGACTACCTTATCGAGAAGATTCTAACTTCTGTAAAAGGCGCCGAGCTTACTGGACATCCCACTTTGCGTTTACCTGGCAATGCTAGTTTTGTTTTTCCTGGTGTAGAGGGAGAATCTTTAATTATGCAACTGGATCGCAAAGGTGTATGCGCTTCTTCCGGTTCGGCTTGCGCTTCTTCAGCTTTGGGCATTTCTCATGTGCTTGAAGCTATGGGCTATCATTCTCCTTTGGGACGAGGCAGTTTGCGCTTGACTTTAGACGCTTCGGTTACTTACGAAGAGCTTGACGAAGCTATTGCCATTATTGTTAAAGCAGCCCAGAAGTTACAAGCTATGGCTCCTAAGTCTTGCTTTATCAAAGCTCACTCTTGCAATAGATAGGAAAAAAATGGAATACTCAGCTTCAGCTTTACAACATGGAGAAAATCCCAAACATATAGGTGAACTGGAAGAAGCTCAAGGTCATGCTTTTTCGGAAAATCCTATTTGTGGCGATACGGTTGAATTTTGGGTCAATCTTGATGCACAAGGTCAACATGTCGAAAAGGTTGTTTTTAAAGCTTTTGGCTGCTTGGCCGCCACTGCCGCTTCAGACGCCTTATGTGATTTAACCGAAGGCAAAACCATAGAAGAGGCCTCCTCAATTGAAGAAGAGCAAATAGTTGCTGCCTTGGGCGGATTGCCTGCAGCCAAATACCACGGAGCTTCTTTGGCTCATGAGGCATTTATGGAAGCTTTGCGCCAAGCAAAAGAAGTTGTTGCTTTGGAGCGGGAAAACAAGCTTTAACCTAACTAAGTGTAAGAATAGTTGATAATTCGGTTGCTTTTCTCCAGCCTAAGAGACGAAAAGTTTTTAGGCAGGGGAAAAGCAATCGGCAGAGGAACTCCAGGGCTAATTTTTGTGCATTTGGTAAAAACCGAAGCAGCATAGCTAAAGGAATTGAGCATTTTTGACATATTCTTTTTACAATCGAAGAAATGAAGGCTATGGTAGGCAGCCTATGGCTCGCCGCTGCGCTATTGAACCGGCGCGTCGTCATTGCTACATTCTGAATAAAGAAATTACTGTTTGTATAAATTATCCAGATTATATCGATTCCAGACGCAAAGGACCCGAGGGCGAAATATATTGCGAAAATATTATTGAATGTTATCGCAAAGGCATTAAATGTCGCCATAGCGGTATATCGCAGCTTTATCCCGATCCTTTTGTTCCTCAGAGTTCCACCGATTCAAAAGAGTAATTATCGATTGATTACATTTTTTGATACAAAATAAATAGCGGCCCCCCTTACAATTGAGAGGAGTCGCTATTTTAGTTTGACGTAAGGCTAGTTTTAACTAAAACTAGAAGTGAACATTCTTTTCTTTGTAACTAGTTTCTTTAGCTCTAGTCATAGTTTGTGAGTAAGTTGGCTCATTGTCTTGGGGGCGACTATTTTTCTTTTTGGCTCTAGTCCAGTTGCGCCCGTCTCTACCTGTAGTAGGAATAAGCACTTCTTCGACTACCGAGACCTTAAAGTCTATGCTCAAATCTAATAGACAAGCATACTGGTGGCCGTCTACGCGTTTAGAAATATCTACTTGTTGGCCTGGTTGCAAAGGATTGATAAGGTAGCTTTCTACAACATCCCATTGAGCGTTCTTTTTGTGGCTTTTAACCATAAATTTAACCATAAAAGGTTTCTGTACAGCCAATTCTCCGGTATTGCGAATAGTAGCCTTTATTTCGTAAGCTGTAGCGTAAAATGACATCTGACGTAATACATCAAATTCGACTACTTCCGGTTTAGCCGGTTCCGGTTGCTTTTCTCTAGGATTAGCAGTTGTAGGATAATTGTAAGCGGTACGCCCGCTGGGAACGGCAGAGTAGCTGATAGTGGCTGGCTGCGCTTGTTGTTCGTTAGAAGGGTGATTTATATTAAAGTCGGCAGCACTCATACCTGCGGACATAGTGGACATTTGGCTCAATCCGGAAGGGTAGCGAATGCTCGGAGAATTGGCCATAGAAGCCACATCGTTTATACTACGTGGCGATTCTGTAGTAACTTGGCGGTTGCCAACATTGGATACGGAAACGATGGGACGCTCGTAAGGGGAGCTTTTTGCATTTTTAGTAGTTAAACCGCCCATACCGGCTTCAGGAAAAGCCGGGTTTTCCATAGAGTCGGGCATAGAAACAGAAGTACTGTAAGTACCGTTGGCATTAGGTAAAGCTTCTAAAGGAGGCATACCAAAAACGTTGCCGCCGCTTTGAATGCTAGCTAAATAGGCATTTTTGGCACTGACACGTCCGTTTAAGGCCGGTAGAGGAGCTGTGGCTAATTGATCATTCTGGTTGGCAGCATTGTTGCTGCCGCTGAAATTAGCTGTTTGTACGGCAATTTGCTGTCCATTTTGGGTGACGGAAGCTTTTATTACTTTGCACAGATCTTTCAGTTGAACGACCAAATCATTTTCGTATAAGCCTGCCGGAGCTTCCAATTTGACACTTTGGCCATTATAGATGCAATAAGAACGGCCCACTGTAATAGTGAGCATCGATTCTGACCAAGAAGCTTCCAACTTGTTGCCGTCAAACTCGACTGAAGCGCCGGTGGCTCTAAGTAGAGGTGTGGCCTTGACGGCTAAATCTTGACCAGTTGAGCCTATAACAGCAGAGCGCTCCAAAGCTTGGCCGTTTACCAAAACATCGGGATTGATTTGTGCTTGGGGCTGTTGAGCCGAAGCTAAGCCGCCGAGCACGCCGAACAGCAACACCAAACATAGGAGCAGCCAAGTCGGCCGCCGACGATTATGTACCATACCAACACTCCTCGCAAACTTCATGTGGCTAAAATTTTTCTTCAGCCATGAAGCTATAATAATTTTCTTGGCAAAAATTTTAGCAAAAAAGTCAATGCTTTTGTAGCCTCGGCGCTGATTGCCCATTGCTTAGAGCGGCGCTTAGCACCAAATCGGCCAAGGTTATAGCCAACATAGCTTCCACAACTGGCACAGCCCTAATAGCTAGGCAAGGATCGTGACGCCCTTTTATGGCTATATTACAAGGTTGAAGTTGAGTATTTAAAGTCTCTTGCTCCAAGCCGATGCTGGGCGTAGGCTTAAAGGCCGCTCGGCCCCAAATAAGTCCTCCGGTAGATATTCCGCCCCAAATACCACCTTGGCGATTGGTTCTTAAAGTGGGGCGACCTTGCTTATTTTGCAAAGTATCGTTGGCTGCCGAGCCGCTTAAAGCGCTCAACTGAAAACCTTGGCCGATTTCTACACCTTTAACTGCCGGAATAGACATCAGCGCCGAGGCAATTTGAGCGTCAAGGCGATCAAACACAGGCTCGCCAATGGCTGCAGGCAAGCCGCGTATTGCAAAAACGAGGCTGCCGCCCCAAGAATTTCCCTCTCGCTCAGCCTGTTCCAAAAGTTGCTGTACTTGAGGCCAAGCAGAAGCTTCAGGAAAACGGGCTAAACAAGAGTCTATTTCTGAGCGGCTGAGCGTCTGTAAATATTGCTCAAATTGGCCCTCTTTGTATTGGAGACGACAGGGGCCAATTTGTTCCAACCAAGCGACAATAGACAAGGGTTGTGGCCCGTTTGGTATCAGCCATTGGCGCAAGAATTGCTCGGCTAGAGCGCCGGCCAACACTCTTCCTACCGTTTCGCGACCGCTGGAACGACCTCCACCGCGCCAATCGCGAAAGCCGTATTTAGCTTGCCAAGTATAATCTCCATGAGAAGGGCGATAGACCGAAGCTAAATTTTGATAATCTTGGGAGCGCTGATCGCGATTGCGTACCATCATAGCTATGGGAGTACCTAAAGTTTGGCCTTCAAAAAGGCCGGATAAAACTTCTAAGCGATCTTGCTCTTGGCGCAAGGTTGTAAAGCGTTGTCCGGGGCGGCGTCTATCTAAATAACGCTGAATTTCTTCTAAATCGATGGCTATTTGAGAGGGCATTCCCTCTACTACAGCTCCACAGGCTGGCCCATGTGATTCTCCAAAAGTCATCACTCTAAATATTCTGCCGAAAATATTGCCCATATTATTTTTTTTCTCTTTCGCTTTTTGACTTGTGCGCTTTCTCTCCAACGCCACCAAGGCTAATTGGAGCGTTTCTTTTCCACGTCGGCCAAGGTCACTCTTTTTGTACGTGCTGGAAAAGAGTAAAGCAATCCAATATTTAAGTGCCAATCTTTCTCAAATTATATGGGCAGGAAGCCTAGCTTTAGGGAGTGAAAAAATAGTAGTTAGGAATGTAATTTCTGCAAACTGAGCATTGAAAATTCCGCAGAGGTTGGAAAAATAGTGGCTAAACAAAAAGAAAACTTGCCTGTAGGTTTTTTGATTACCGAAGTTAGCGAAGACGAGCGCAGAATGTGTGCCCTGGAAGTGCATTGCGCAACCGAGCTTCAAAAGGCCAGTACGGAGCTGAGAGAATTGGCTAAAGAAGCTTGTCGGTTGGCCTTAACAGAGCCGGAGGTAAGGTATCTTACCAGAAAGCACGTTCCTTGGGAGGAGGTACGCCGTCAAGAACGGGCCGTAACTGCTCAGGTTTCCGCCGAGTGTGCCGATTATGCCAGAATAGAAGAAAAAGTATTGGCCTTAATGGGCAAGTGGTATAGCCAAGTTTGCTTAATGGAACGTGAAATGAAAGATGGCAGCACCTTTGGGCTGCGTCTGGTTAAACTGAATAAAGAGCATTCTTGGAATATTTCTTTTGCTAAATTGGTAATCTTGCAAATGTAAGTGCCGATTGCCTGTTGTTTGTCGCGTGTTTATTTGATAAAATGAGAGTGATACCGTGCGGCACGCAAAGCACCAATCACTATTCCGGGCTAGCTTGTTCCGGGAGTGTTCACAAAAGTGTTTTGAGGGCAGCTTCCGCTCACAGTTGGCGGTTGTTCCGAGGGTCGTGCAGTTATTTCTCGGCGCGGTGTTTGAGTTTTTAGGAGGACGTTTTTTATAATGTCTATAAATTCAGTAAATTCTTTTGCCAATACTTATAGCGCATCTGCTCCCGTATATAGCAAAGAAACAACCAACACTGAAACTGCCGCCGTACAGGCAGAGCCGCAAGAAATGTTCGCTTTGAGCGAGCAAAGTGAAGAACCCGCTCCTCAAAAGCCTCCCTTTGCTACTCGTATTGCTCGCAACGCTGCCGGTGTAGTTACCGGTGCTATCGGTGCTGCTGCTGGTGCCACCAAAGGTAGCTTGGTAGGCGCTGCCCAGGGCAAAGTCAGTATTTCTCACGATGCTAAAGTCGTTTTACAGGCTATTGGTGCTTCCGCTGGTTTAGTAGCCGGATTGGCTATCGCTGGTACTGTCGCCGGCCCCGTCGCCTTAGTCGGTGGCTTGATCGCTGGTCCTTTGGTAGGTTCCATGGCCGGTGGTATGGTCGGTGGTGCTGTTGAAGGCCTCGGCTCCGCTATCGTCGGTGCTGGCCCCGGTGCCGTCAATGGCGCTAAAAAAGGCTTCGATATCGGTCGCACAGTAGTAGACAAGATCGTTGCTAAAGAAGCTCCCGCTCCTCAGGAGCAAGCTCCCGCTTCCGAAGAAAAAGTCGGCTAGTTTCCCCTATATATATCGATTGTCAAAGTGAGCTCTGCTTTCCTTATAGAAGGCAGAGCTCATTTTATGTCGCTCTGCTGTACTTTACGCAAACGTTTTTTTAAGTTACGCACGAATTTTTTTTCTTCCGGGCGCAAACTTAATTCTGAGGCTTTTTGCAACATAATTAAGCTTTCATCTATTTGGCCACGCTCTAAATAAAGTTGCCCTAAAGTTAAATAGGGATAGCCATCTTGAGGAGCGCTTTTGGCTAAAGCAGCTAGGGCTAATTTTTGTTCTTGAGGCTGATTTGTTTTAAAAGCTCCTCTAAGCCATTGAATTTTTAGAATATAATTTGTTGGCAGCCAACAAGACGAAGCTTGACCGGCCCAACAAAGTTCTAGCCAACTGCGTTGATCACTACAAAATTGGCAAATAGCTTCGGCCATAAAATCTCGAGCTGGACATTTTTGCATAAAAGGCATTTGCTTTTTTACTTCCAAGCTTTGCATAGTAAAAATAGCCAAAAAAGCTTTAGCTTCGGCAACATATTTATTATCTTCAGGCAATTCATCTAACAAATTTTGAGCTTTTTGCCAATTATAATTGTAAATTGCCAGCCAAGTTTGTAATAGTTTGGCTGCAGGTTCCGTTCTGGAACTTAGAGCTTTAATTTCGTCTTTGCTCCAACGCCTATGAAGAGCCCACAGAGCTGCCTGGGAGAGATCATTAGGATCAGTCTCTATTTTTACAATCTCTGAGCCGGAAATTACTTTTTTAGGGGCAGCTCCGTCTTTCAAAGCAAAAAAATCTCCGAAATTATAGACAACCCGATTGTCGCTTAAATTGCTATTATAATCGAGGATACGATGACTGATATTTACCGATAGAGAGTTTGTGTGTAACTGGG
>OQVS01000869.1_pt1 | contig 21129 bp, 16 predicted proteins | sample 1691601 | NCBI WGS metagenome assembly OQVS01 (sample SAMN03418268, study PRJEB22391) | human gut metagenome | biome: human-gut; feature: organic feature; material: feces | host: Homo sapiens | place: Tanzania | collected 2013-01
ACATGCATCTCCTCCTGCAAAGCATGAACAAATTCTACAAATTCATTTACACGATTACGAGGTACAACTACATCTACCTCATCCATCATGGTAGTGGAGCCGTTGATTGCCTGCAGGAAGGAGCCTCTGGTTTTCCAGATAGCGTCTGCCCGCTCGTCAGTATCAGCAATCAGCACATCATAAGCACCCTGCTCCAGACAAATCTGAGCTACACCATCATAAGCCTTGGCAATATCCTCTGCTGTATTACCATCAAATTTCAACAGCAAATAAGCATCTGCTTGATTATCAGGGAAGCTCTGACCCAGGAACTGCTCGGCATCCATGATAACCTCACGCTCCATGAACTCAATAGCGGTAGGAATAGCCTTGGACTTAACAATCAATGGTACAGTACCAATAGCCTGAGCCAGGCTAGGGAATGGCACCAGCAGGCTGACAGCCTTCTGAGGCAGAGGCAGCAGCTTCAAAATAGCCTTGGTAATAAAGGCCAAGGTGCCCTCAGAACCAATAATCAAATCCTTTAAATCATAACCGGAGCTGTTCTTTACTACCTTGCCGCCCAGCTCCAAAATGGTGCCGTCAGCCAGAACAACTTCCAAACCACGAACGAAGTCACGGGTTACACCGTATTTTACAGCTCTCATGCCGCCGGCATTGGTGCTGATATTACCGCCAATGGTAGCAGTTTTCTCACCTGGATCTGGTGGATAGAACAGCCCCTTTGGCTCTACATACTGATAGATTTCCATCAGCAATACGCCTGGCTCCAGAGTCAGAGTCAAATTCTCCTCGTCCAGCTCCAAAAAGTGATTCATGAGAGTGGTATCCATCATAATACCATGCTCCACAGCTACAGAGGCACCAACCAAGCCAGTACCTGCACCACGAGGGGTTACAGCAATATGCTCCTGGTTAGCATATTTCAACACCTTGGAAATTTCCTCGGCTGAGGTAGCCCGTACTACCAAATCAGGGTAGGATGGAGTAGCACTTAGCTCATCATGGCTGTATTCCTCATTTACTTCATCAGCCCAGAGAATACGCTCTCTAGGAATAATCTTTGCGATTTCTTCCAAATCTGCTTCTGTCAGTTTCTTGTACTCGCTCATGCCAATGCCCCTCCCTGCTTAATCTTCTCAATCAGCTGTGGAATAATCTCATAAATATCTCCCACCAGAGCATAATTTGCTACCTTGAAGATAGGAGCCTCAGGATCAGAATTAATAGCCACAACCTGCTCAGAGTTATTCATGCCAGCCACAAACTGAATGGCACCGGATACACCACAGGTAATAATCAGCTTTGGACGAACAGTACGGCCGGAAAGACCAATCTGATGAGCAGCTTCCATCCAGCCTGCCTCTACCAATGGTCTGGTGCAGGCTACATCGCCCCCTAGAGCCTCTGCCAGCTGGCGAACCATAGCAATATCCTCTGGCTTCTTAAGGCCACGGCCTGCTACCACCAGCACCTCAGCGCTCTCAATGGTCTTTTCCTTTTCCTTCTTGATAATGCCCAGCACTTCCATACGAGCCTTCAGCTTATCCGCAGGCACCTCCAAAGGAATAACCTCACCCTTGGCTTCCTCAGAACGCTCTGGGGCATTCATAACCTTATATCTTACAGTAGCCAGCTGAGGACGGGTATTGGTGGTAAGAATCTCCGCCATAATATTACCGCCGAAAGCAGGACGAATCTGAACCAAATCTGTATTATCGTGCATATCCAAAATGGTGCAGTCAGCAGTAAGACCAGTCTTGAAGCGGGCTGCAATTCTTGGTGCCAGCTGACGTCCCACAGAGGTAGCACCTACCAGGATAGCAGATGGCTTTACCTTGTTAATATAAGCTTCAAAAGCTGCGGTATAGCTTTCAATCTTGAAATCCATCAGCTCAGGGGTATCTACTACATAAACCTTATCTACACCATAGTGCAGCAGCTCATGAGCCTTGTCCCCAATACCACTGCCCAGGAACAAAGCCTGTACAGGGTGGCCAATCTTGTCAGCCAGCTCTCTGGCCTTGCCCAAAAGCTCCAAGGTTACAGGATGAATATCACCCTCTACATGGTCTACATAGACGGTAATACCTTTCCAAAGGCTCTTGTCTACCTGTGGACCTGCTTCTTCTTCAACAAATTCCATGGCCCCAGGCTGGCCCTTCTTTACACAGAGCTTGCACAGCTTACAGCCGGCATTTATTTCCAGCTTGCCATTGTTGTCCTCCAAAGCCTTGAATGGGCAAAGGGCAACCATAGCAGCAATATCAGTTACTTTGTCCTGATGAACTATCAGTTTTCCCATTTCGCATTATCTCCTTTTCTGGTTATTCAATACACACAATTCCTATCACACCTGCTTAGGAAATAAATTTCAACTGCTTCAGCTTGTCAAAGAGCTTATCTGTCAGCTCCTGACCGCTGCCCTCCCAGGTTTCCTGTTCCTTATCAGAAACTGGTGGGAAAATCCTCTGAACCTGAGTTGCAGAACCAGAAAGTCCATAATGCTTCTTGTCCTGATCCTCCATATCCTTTAAGCCATATACAGCAATTTCCTTCTTCTCAGTTGCCTTCTTCAACTTGTAGGATGGAAGTCTAGGCTGGTTGATATCCTTTTTGACGGTAATAAGGCATGGGAACTGAACCTTCAGCTGCTCAAACTCATTGGCCATCTCCATATCAACAAAAATATTATTATCTTCAACTTTGTCTATTTTGGCTACATTACATACACAAGGAATATCCAATGCCTCAGAAACCTCTGGGCCAACCTGGGCAGTATCACCGTCTGTGGTCTGCAAGCCACAGATAATCACATCGAATTTGCCCATTTTCTTGATACCCTGTGCCAAGGTATAGCTGGTAGCCAGTACATCAGCACCGCCAAAAGCTCTATCAGACAGGAGCGCACCCTCATCGGCTCCCATAGCAAAAGCTTCCTTAATAACAGCAGCTGCTGGTGGTGGTCCCATGGTAATAACACTTACCCGGCCGCCATACTGCTCCTTTAGCTTCATACCACATTCTAGTGCGTATAAATCGTAAGGATTCATCTTGCTGTCAGCACCATTACGCTTCAGTACACCAGTAACAGGATCTACTTCAACCTTATTGGAGCCTGGAACCTGCTTGATACAAACCAAAATTTCCATACTAACTTTCCCCCAATAGCATCGCTCTTTTAACACTTCTTCTATCCAACACCATCAGCTGCATTCCCCTTATGCAGTATAATCATGTTAAATGATAACATAATTATAGCATATATTGCAGCTGATGGGCTATTTGAATGCAATTTTTGATTACAATTTTTCTGCTAACAAATCAGCAATATGCTTGGTGTTAATACCAGTCTCTGCCTTATCCAAGCCGCCGCCAATCTGCATCATGCAGGCTGGGCAGGCTACGACAGCAGTGGTAGCACCAGTATCCTGAATATTCTTTACCTTCTCATTCAGCATAGGAATGGAAACCTCCTGATACTTCATACCAAAGGAACCAGCCATGCCGCAGCACTTATCGCAATTGTGCATTTCTACCAGCTCCACACCTGGAGTAGCATCAATCAAAGCTCTTGGCTCCTCATAAATTCCCAAGCCCCGCTTCATGTGGCAGGAATCATGGAAGGTAACCTTTTCTCCACCCTTGGCATGTACCAAACGACCGGTTTTCTTGTACTCCTCAGCCACAAAGCTGGAGAACTCACGCACCTTGCTGCAGAATGCGGCTGCTCTTGCCTTCCACTCTGGATCATTCTCAAAGAGCTTCATATAAGTCTCATGGAGAGTCTCCGTACAGGTTGGGCAGGCAGAAATAATTACATCTGGCTGTACCTTTTCAAAGGCAGCAATATTCTTCTTAGCAGTTTCCTTGCCAGCCTCTCTATCGCCAATACCCAGGATTGGCTTGCCACAGCAGGCCTGCTCCATTGGGTAAACAACCTCCATATCCAGGCTCTGCAATACTTTTACTACGTTTTCAGAGGTATCTGCAAAAACAAAGTCCATATTACAGCCACTGAAATATGCCACTCTCTTCTTTGGCTTGGATGGGTTCTTCTTACTCAGGCGCTCCACTCTATCACGGAAGGATTCCTCAGCAATGGTTGGCAGGCTGCGGCCCTTGGTCAGCTCCTCCATAAAGAGAGGCAGATGACGGATAAACTTACCCTTCTTAAATGGTGCAGAACCGATGGAACCAGCCTTCAGCAGAAGCTTGTGGAACATACCACGATCATTCAGCACCATATTAAACATGGTCTTATCCATGCCTGGAGCACCATATTTCTTAACATAACGTGCTCTCAGCTCATCAATCAAATCTGGAATAGGAATCTTGCCTGGGCAGATGCTGGCACACTTACGGCAGCCGATACACAAATCACTAAATTCGTGGAAGGTTTCTACACCGTGGAACAAACCTGTAAGAATAGCACCAATACCACCGGAATAGATATGGCCATAAACATGACCGCCAACCAGAGTCCAAATTGGGCAAACATTCAAGCAGGAAGCACAGCGTACACACTGGAAAGCCTGCTGTAATACAGGATCCTTGGCAGCCTCCAGACGACCGTTATCCAGCAGAATTACATATTGCTTGCGGTCAGTCTCTACATGCTTGCCGTTTTCATCCTTGTAAATAACCTTGGTAGGACCATCCACCATAGTCATATAGCTGGTCATGCGCTGACAGGTACCATTTCTAGGCAGGAGCCGCAGAATGCTGGCTGCATCCTCAGTCTTAGGAATCAGCTTTTCATAACCAATCAGTACAACATGGATTCTTGGCAAGGTAGTTACCAGGCGGGCATTACCCTCATTGGTAACCAAGCCGATAGCACCATTTTCTGCAATACCGAAATTAGCGCCGGTTACACCCATATCAGCCTGGAGAAATTCCTGACGCAGAGTCTTTCTGGCCAACTGAATCATATTAGGAATATCCTCGCCAGGTACCTCATGGTCAACTTCCTTCTCAAACATCTTGGCACACTGATAGCGATTCAAATGAATAGCTGGCATAACCATATGAGATGGACGCTGACCTGCCAAAGCAATCATCCACTCCCCCAGGTCTGTTTCCTTTACCCGGATATTATTATCGGTAAAGCATTCATTCATATGAATTTCTTCGGAAGCCATGGATTTGGATTTTACTACCCGCTTTACATTGTTTTCCTTACAAATATCAATGAGGATTTTCTTTACCTCATCTCCGTCCTTAGCACGGAAAACCTTGGTGCCACGCTTCTCCAAGCTTGCCTGAAATTCATCTGCTAATTCATCAATATGCTGTACAGCATCATGCTTCATCTGGCGGAGATTTTCACGAAGCCCCTCAATATCCTGATCCTTGTAGGCATTCAGACGGGAGCCTGGATACTGCTCTGCAAATTTGGAGAGAGCACCCTGCATAATATCATCCTGAAGCTTTTCCTGTATTTCTTTTTTCAGATTCCGTTCTGCCATGATTATCTCCCTCCTTCAACGTTTTCTACAGCAATAATCAACAGCTTGTTAGGGCCATGTACCCCCAGACTGAGGACACGCTCAATATCTGCGGTACGGCTTGGGCCGGTAACAAAGCCAAGATATCCCTTGTCGAAAACCTTGCCGATAATCTGGCAAGCCACAGTTACATCCTTAACAACATAGTTGGCATTAACAAAAACAATATTAACAAAAGGAAGCATACTGGTAACTCTGGCTTCATAGGAATAGTTATCCACACAGAGGCTGCCTGTCTCTGCTACACAGAACTCTGCAGTGGAAATACCTACATCTGCTGAATCCCTGTGGTCATAAATATCAAACTTATCGGTATAAATCTGAGTACCATCCTTAGCAATTCTTTCATAAATGTCATGCAGAGCAGGATTTTCCTCTCCTCCAACCGCAATAATTTCCTTTGGTGCATACTGAGCCAGCAGTTCCTTCAGCTTGGCCTCACCAGCAGCAAAGTCCTTTACCTTATAAACCTCTGCAGCGGCAGTCTGGGCATTGGTTGCAAATTCATCCCAGTAGTTGGCATTTACCAGACCTTCCCCAAAGGCCTGCTTTGCCCAATCTCGGCATACCTTTTCCATATAAAACTCTCCTTTTACTCACACATTTCAATTGTACAAATCTATGCTCATGTATTCGTACAATTCAAACTATCATTTCACGCCAAATTTCTTTACAAATTTGTCTAATGCTAAAGAAAATCTACGAAATTTGTACAATGAATTATTTATACTTATATTAAATCATACACGACCAAACTTGTCAACAATAAATCCAAATAATCTGTAAAAAGTTATTTTTCTCTCTTATTGTTGGGATTTATAAGAATTTTTTATTTTTTCTTGCGTATTTTATAATTGTTTTGTAAAATGTTATTAATGCTAAAGAAAAAATACACTTCATGTTGTTGTACAAATTTGTTCATACAAACTTGTACATTTGTGCAATGAAAAGAGGGGGGATTCATTATGGCACTAATTAAAGGTAAAACATTGGTTGAGCAGACCACAGATAGAATCATTGATTATATTGCTCAGAATAAGATGCAACCAGGCCAGCAGCTGCCTACAGAGGCTGAGTTCACAGCAGAGCTTGGCGTCAGCCGAGGCACACTGCGGGATGCCTTCAAGGTTCTCATCGCTCGCAATATATTGGAAGCCCGCCAAGGCTCTGGCACTTTTATCGCCAAGAACATGGGCATTCCAGATGATCCTTTGGGACTGACTTTTATTTATGATGATGAGCATCTAGCTACAGATATGCTGGATGTACGACTGATTATAGAACCAACTATTGCTTCTATTGCTGCCATCAATGTATCTCCAGAACAGAAGAAAGCTCTGCAGAAGGTTCATGCAGAATTGGAGGAAAAGGTTCACCATAATCTATCCTATGCTGATGAGGACGGTCGTTTTCACCAGCTGATTGCGGAAGCTAGCGGCAACAGCATAGTCAGCAATCTAACCCATATCTTATTTTCCTCCATTCATAAGAATATCCAGCTTACCCTGGATATTCAGAAGGAAAGCAACACTCTTTTCTACCATAAAAAGATATTGCAGGCCATCCTGGAAGGCAATGCTGTCAATGCAAAGATGTATATGACCATGCATCTTAGCCTGCTTAAGGATTTCATGCTGGATATCATGGAGAAAAAGAGAAAATCCTTGAAACAATAACCACTATATTTAGAAAGGATAATGAAATATGTTTTTACTCGCCTTATCACCTATTCTCTGGCTGGTAGTTGCTCTCAGCATTTTGAAAATGGCCGCCCACAAGGCTTGTGCTATTGCCTTGATTATATCCTTGGCTGTAGGCTGTGGCATCTACGGCATGGAAACTGTCAATGCCGCAACAGCAACCCTGGAAGGTGTTGCCTTAGCCTGCTGGCCTATTCTTTTGGTTATTATCGCTGCTATTTTTACCTACAATCTGACACTGCACACCAAGGCAATGGATACCATCAAAAAGATGCTTACCTCCGTCAGCAATGACCGCCGTGTTTTGGTTCTGCTGATTGGCTGGGGCTTTGGCGGCTTCCTTGAAGGTATGGCTGGCTTTGGTACTGCCGTGGCCATTCCTGCCGGTATCCTGGCTGGCATTGGCATCAACCCTGTTATGTCTGCAGTTGTCTGCCTTATTGCCAACTCTGTGCCTACTGCCTGGGGCTCCATCGGCATCCCTCTGATGACCTTGGCCAGCATTACAGGTATGGATCCGGTACAGCTGGCAGGCTATACCGCCCTGCAGCTGTCCCCTCTGACTATTCTCTGTCCTATCCTTATGGTTATCGTAACCGGTAAATCCATAGCTGCCCTGAAAGGCGTAGGCATCATGTCCCTTGTTGCCTCCCTGGCTTTCCTCATTCCTGAAATGATTCTCTCCTTTACTATGGGCCCAGAGCTGGCCGTTGTAGCCGGTTCTGTGGTATCTATGGCCGCTATTGTAGCTTGTGCCAAGATTCTGCCTGTAAAGGATGAAAAATATGCTATGGAAATTAAAGGAGATGGCAGCAGCGTATCCACCTCCACAGGTATTACCGCCTGCCTGCCTTTTATTCTGATTTTCTTCCTGCTGCTGCTTACCTCCAAGCTGGTTCCAGGCATCAGCGAACCATTGAAGGCCATTAAGACCTCCGTACTTATCTATAGCGGTGCAGGGGCTTCTCCATATACCTTTACCTGGGTGGCAACTCCTGGTGTACTTATCTTCTTGGCTGCCTTTATTGGCGGCAAGGTGCAGGGAGCATCCTTTGGGGAAATGTTTGGAGTTTTGGGCAAAACCTTTGTTAATCTCCGCTTTACCATTGTAACCATTATCTGCGTTATCGCCACTGCCAAGGTTATGGGCTACAGCGGCATGACCTCTGAGATTGCTGACACTGCTGTTGCTGCCACTGGCACAGCCTATCCGACTGTAGCGGCCTTAATCGGCTCCGTAGGTACTTTTATTACTGGTTCTGCTACCTCCAGCTGCGTACTGTTTGGCAAGCTGCAGACAGATGCTGCCATTGCTATAGGTGCTACGCCAGCAGCCCAGGCATGGATTACCGCTGCTAATGCTGCCGGTGCCTGCGCTGGCAAAATGGTTTCTCCTCAGAGTATTGCCATTGCCGTTGCTGCTATCGGCGTACAGGGAGTAGAAAGCGAGCTGATGAAAGCCGCTGTAAAATTCTACATTCCTTTCGTTGTAGCTCTTGGAGCTATTGTCTACTTTGGCCAGGCCTTTGTAGGCTAAATCTTACTAAAGAATCATATACACAGGCTGGCAGTCATTGGCTGCCAGCTTTTTGTATCTCAGCTATAACCCTATGGAATAATCATCATAACTCTTGCCTTAAAGTCCTTTTTCATATATAATGGCATGGGGTGTCTTTTATAGCTTTCTATTCTACTGCATAAGACACCCCATTATCATTTATAAGTCCAAAAATAAAGGAGGCATCACATTGTTTGATTCTACAACCCTAGCCGTAACAATTTTTATTGTGGCTTACGCGCTGATTATTTCCGAGAAGGTACATCGTACCATAGTAGGTATTTTTGGTGCTATGTTAATGATTATGTTTGGTATTCTATCTCAGGAAACAGCCATTCATCACATTGACTTCAACACCCTGGGCCTGTTAATGGGTATGATGATTATCGTAAATATTACTGCTGAAACCGGCCTGTTTAATTTTCTGGCTATTTGGGCGGCTCAGAAAGTTAAGGCCCAGCCTATGAAGCTGTTACTGGCTTTGGCAACCCTGACCGCAGTCTGCTCTGCCCTGTTGGATAATGTTACCACCGTACTGCTGACTGTACCTGTTACCTTTAGCATCACTTCCCAGTTGAAGGTAGATGTAAAGCCATTCCTGATGGCTCAGATTCTGGCTTCCAACATTGGTGGTACCGCCACACTGGTAGGAGATCCACCAAATATTATGATTGGTTCTGCTGTTGGTCTTAGCTTTATGGACTTCATCCTGAATCTGGCTGCTCCAGCTGCTATTATCTTCATCGTAACCACTTTTATTCTGGAATTTCTTTACGGCAAGGGACTTCACACCACCCCTGAGCTTCAGGCCAAGGTTATGAGCCTAAAGCCAGCCAAGCAGATTAGTGATCCTGCCCTGCTGAAGCGCTGTCTCTTCGTTCTGGCTCTCACCATGACCTTGTTTGTGGCTCACGGTGCTCTTGGACTGGAATCTGCTACAGCAGCCATGTTTGGCGCCGGCCTTTTGTTGCTGCTGACCTTCACTAGAGATGAGGAAAAGATTGCCAAGGTTCTGAGCAAAATCGAGTGGCTGGCTATCTTCTTCTTTGCAGGCCTGTTCATTCTGGTTGGTGCTCTGGTAGAAACTGGTGTTATCAAGATGCTGGCTGCTGAAGCTATGGCCATTACACAAGGCTCTGTAGAGTCCACCGCCATTCTGATTCTCTGGATGAGCGCTATTGCCTCTGCCTTTGTAGACAATATCCCATTTGTAGCTACCATGATTCCTTTGATTAAGGATATGGGCGCTATGGGTATTACCAATCTGGACCCACTGTGGTGGTCTTTGGCTCTGGGCGCTTGTCTGGGTGGCAACGGCACCCTGATTGGTGCCAGTGCCAATGTAGTAGTAGCTTCTCTGGCAGCTCAGCATGGACAGCAGATTTCTTTCCTGGGCTTTATGAAGGTAGCTTTCCCATGCATGATTCTTTCCATTATCATGTCTACTGCTTACGTATATCTCAGATATCTTATGTAATTGCATAAAATCAATGCATCACCCTTGGCGGTTATGGCGGTTAGACTGCTATAGCCGCCTTTTGATTCTGCCAATAATTTTTATTCAGCCAGGGAGGGAAATTTATGATTCGCCAAATGACCACCATAGGAATTGCTGGAGATAAGGAAAAAAACCAGCAGCATGAAATCCCCCTTTTCCCCTGCAGCGTATATATCAGCGACTGGCAAAAAGGGGCTATTGAGGGGTGTCACTGGCATTGGCATAAGGATTTGGAATTAATGTATGTGATTTCCGGTCAAGTAGTGGCACAATGCAATGGTCAAAGTAGTGTTTTAGGACAGGGAAATGGAATTTTTTTCAACACAAAATCCCTTCATAGATATCAGATGCATGGCAAGGAACCATGTCATATCTGCTATATTATTTTTCAGCCGGATTTAATCAGTGGCGGTATCGGCACCATCTACCATCAAAAATACATTGCCCCCTTAATCAGCGACCAGACCTTTCCCTGCCAATTTCTCTATGAACAACGAGAGGTAGACAAACAAATCCTACAAGAAATAAAGCTGGCCTGTCAGGCCGCCGAAACAGCCCAGCCAGGCTATGAATACGATATTCGCTATCATATCGGCAAAGCCCTGCTGCAGCTCCTATTGGAATATAAGCCCTTGGCCTACAAGGCTGCCAAAAAACCTCTTCGCATGGAAAGAATGCATACTATGCTGGATTTTCTTCACTGGCATTTCAACGAGGAAATCACCCTGCAGCAGATTGCAAATAGTGCCGGTGTAAGTGGCCGAGAGGCTCAGCGCTGCTTTAAGAACATCCTTGGTATGTCGCCTATGGAATACCTCCATAGCTATCGACTGCAGGTGGCAGAAGAACTGCTTATCAGCTCTACTGATTCCATTCTGGATGTTGGCATGAACTGTGGCTTTATGAATCCCAGCCATTTTATCAAATCCTTTAAAAACTATTGTGGCTGTACCCCTAGAGTATTCCGCCAACGCAATACGGAGCAGTCCTAACCTCTCCTTTCGCCAGTTCCACCTCTAACCTCACGGCACCTATAGAACTCTGGGACAGCGTACAACTCGTTATACTGTATACATATTCCTAATCGTTGACTTTCCCTGCTGACAGTGATATTCTATATCTGTCAACAGGATATGGCAATACAGACTATGGCGTCTGAGCATGATGTGCGCGTTTTCATGCTCAGGCGTTTTTTGTTTTTATCCTGGTTGTCCACCCCTTTTACCCCTTTTATTTTCCGTGTGTAGATAGCTGGTGCTGACTTCTCTGCACCAGCCTATGTTACACAGGAATAGGTCGGGATGCACGCCTGATTAAGGCAGGGCTTTGTATCACAGCTGCACAGCTGCTGCTCAGGCTTCATCATAGAATAGCTAAAGGGATACCCCTAGTTCCCCTTTGACAGTAATCCTACTGTTTTAGCTATCAAATAAATATATCTCCTTTAGCAAAAGCAGTCCTTCTCATCTCCGGAGGACTGCTTTTTCCTATTACATAATTTCCCTTGACAATATGGTAAAAATACCATATTATACTATTGAGGTGACAATATGGCCAAAGCGGAATTTGACGTAATGTTGTATGAAACATCAAACGGAGACTGCCCTGTACAGGATTTTCTTGATTCGCTAGATGACAAAATGGCTGCTAAAATGTATGGTATGATCAAATTATTAGAAGAATATGGCCCTGCATTAAGAATGCCTTATAGCGAACATCTTCAGAATGGAATATTCGAACTTCGTGCTAAAGTTTCAAGTAACATAACTCGAGTTCTTTATTTCTTCTATGTAAACAAAAAAATTATACTTACCAATGGTTTTGTAAAGAAAACTCAAAAAACTCCCAAAAAGGAATTACTTACTGCTATGAAATATAAAAAAGATTACTATGACAGGGAGGTATAAACTATGCGCTCATTCAGAGATTCACTAAATAAACGCTTAGAAAGTGAAAATTTTAGAAAAGAATATGAAAATATTCAACCAGAAATGAATATCATCAGAGCTATCATTGCCGCTCGCAAGGAACAGAACATCACCCAAGCTGATTTGGCCATACGTACTGGTATAAATCAGGCAGATATTAGCAAACTGGAAAATGGTAATAAAAATCCATCTCTAAAAATGTTAAAAAGATTAGCCGAAGGCTTGAATATGAATCTAAAAATAGAGTTTGTTCCTAAAACAGCTTCTATATAAAAATAATGGGCACAGAAGGTCAGGTCCTATTTCAACCTGCCAACTGTGCCCCTTTTTGAGCTTAATAATAATTAAATTGTAGGACTAAGATGGCTGAGATTTACCTCCTCACCCTTCTTTTCCTTCTCTACTACCAACTCCTGATACTCAAAGCACTCATGAGCAATATCCTTGTTCAGTACCAACAGGCACAGAAGATTTGGAATTGCCATCAGTCCATTCATAGTATCAGAGAAGTTCCATACAAAGTCCAGAGTCTGAGTTGCACCTACGAAAGCAATCAGGCTGAACAGAACACGATAGCCCATCAGCACGGAACGCTTGCTTACAAGATATTCCAAAGCCTTCTCGCCGTAATATTCCCAACCAAGAATGGTGGAAAAAGCAAAGAGAGCCAAAGCAATGGATACGATATACTTGGCAGCCTCACCAAAAACAGTGGAAAAAGCCAAAATTGTCAGGTTAGCACCGGAAACTGCCTTGCCAGTAGCAGGATCAATAGTACCCAGCATACCAGAAGAAGCAATTACCAAACCAGTCAAAGCACAGATAATCATAGTATCAAAGAAAGTACCAGTCATATTTACATAACCCTGACGGGAAGCATGGTCAGTCTTGGCAGCAGCGGCTGCAATAGGAGCAGAGCCAAGGCCTGCCTCATTGGAGAATACACCACGGGCTACGCCCCAACGCATAGCGCTTAACATGGAAGCAATAATGGAACCACCAACACCACCGGCTACTGCCTCTGGTGCAAAGGCCATGCGGAAAATCTCAGCAATACCAGCTGGCAGAGCTGATGCATTGGCAACGATAACAATCATGGAAACTACGAAATAGAAAGCAGCCATAGCTGGTACAACCACACTAGATACAGCACCAATACTGCGAATACCTCTAACCAGTACGGCCAAGCAGCACAGAGTGAGAATCACGCCGATAACAGTGGTATCCACTCCCAAAGCTGCATTAAAGGAAGAGGAAATGGAATTGGCCTGAGTCATATTGCCAATACCAAAGGAAGCACATACCGCAAAGAAAGCAAACAGTGCAGCCAAGCCCCGGCCAATAACCTTGTTGCCAAAGCCATACTTCATAGCGTACATTGGGCCGCCAGCCATCTCGCCAACACTATTGGTCTTGCGGTACTTAACAGCCAGTACAGACTCGCCATACTTGGTAGAAAGACCAAAGGCGGCGGAAATCCACATCCATACCAGAGCACCAGGACCACCTAATACCATAGCGGTGGAAACACCTACGATATTACCAGTACCAACAGTAGCGGACAAAGCAGTCATCAGAGACTGGAAAGGACTGATATCACCCTGAGTATCTGACTTCTTGCTAAGAATCATCTTGATTGCATAAGGGAGATTCCTCCAAGGCAGGAACTTTAACCGAATGGTAAGAAAAATTCCTGTGCCTACCAAAAAGGCAAGCATAATCGGTCCCCAGACAAAATCATTTACTTCTGCCATTAGCTTTGCGAAATCCATAAAGCATACCTCCTACATTTCCTAATAAATTATACATTCCGTAGGAATAAATTGAAGAATATTATTTCAAAAAACTTAATTCTGGCTAAAAAAAACCTCCGCCGCCTTATGCGACGGAGACCACTATGTCCCAGAATATTTAGTTTCGGAATGTATTTCCTTTCGATGTATATTTTATATCATAAATAGCTTATGGCTGTCAACAAAAAAGCTTATGAATACAAAAAACATTTTGTTTAGATATTGTATACAATATTTTATTTAGCTTCTCCACCGTCCTTTCCTTCTTTTCCCAAGGTAATCATTAATAATAAAAGCCATAACCCCGCATAAAAAAACAACCCCTGAATAAAATCAGAGGTTGTAATTTTTAAGCAAATCTGTGCTATGCGCTAATAATTTTAGAAGCTAAAATCCTTTCCCTGCTTGCGGCGGTCATAGAATTCAGCAATAGCCGTAAAGAGAGCATCACTGGAAGAATTCAGACCAGTCTCACAGGAATCCTGTACCACGCCGATAATAAAGCCTACACCAACGGCCTGCATGGCAATATCATTACTAATGCCAAATAGTGAGCAAGCCATTGGAATCAACAGCAGGGATCCGCCAGCCACACCGGAGGCCCCGCAAGCGCCTACAGCAGACAGTACAGACAACAGAATAGCTGTAGGCACATCCACAGCAATGCCCAGAGTATAAGCTACAGACATGGCCATAACGGTGATGGTAATAGCAGCACCCTCCATGTTAATGGTGGCTCCCAAAGGAATGGACACGGAATAGAAATCCTCATCCAGGCCCATATCCTTGCACAGCTCCATATTAACTGGAATATTGGCTGCGGAACTTCTGGTAAAGAAAGCAGTAACACCACTGATTTTCAGACACTTCCACACCAATGGATATGGATTGCGATGTAGGAAGAAGAAAGTAATCAATGGATTTACAATCAGGGCCATAGCAAACATACAGCCAACCAGAACTACCAAAAGACGACCATAATCTACGAAAATCTCCAGACCGTTCTCAGATACAGCAGAGAAAACCAAGCCCATAATACCAAAAGGTGCCAACTGGATAATCCAGAAAACAGCCTTGGACACAACAGCAGCCAAATCTGCTACCATATCACAGGTTCCCTTGGAAGCCAGCTTCTTGAAGCCAAGACCAAAAATAATAGCCCAGCAGAGAATGCTGAGATAATTACCGTTCATCAACGCATTTACAGGGTTGGCCACCACATTAGTAATAATGGTGGTAAGAATCTGTCCAATACCATCTGGAGCTGCATCTGTAGCCGCATCAGTCAGCTTCATAGTAACAGGGAACAGCTGGCAGGCCATTACTGCTGTAACAGAAGCAAAGAAGGTGCCAAAAATATAAATCATAATTACATTTTTGAAACGAGCACCAATATTACCGGAGGCATTGGCCAAGGCACTAATAACCAAAACAAATACCAATATAGGGGCAATACCCTTCAATAAGCCTACAAATACCTTACCAAAGATAGGTAAAACAGTATTGCCAGGCACGGAAAGAGCAAAGGCAATACCTATAATCATACCGATAATAATTCGGAGAATCAGGCTGATGCCCTGCCACTTGGCTAAAGCATTACTCATCATAACAAATAACTCCTTTAATAGAAAATTTAATTAACAATGCACAATTATAGCCTGTCCATGAACATAATTCAAGATTTTTCTACCACCAGTAGACAAAGAGTAATATTTCCTTGTACAGTGTACAATACTACCTTTTGTCCATAAAGCTATAGTATCATCATAGTCTACAATTATTTTGCAAAAAGAAAAACATGATGACAGATTACCACAGGCATTTAAACCTGCCTAATACTGTCATCATGTTAATTAGACTTAACTATATGGTTTGATTATTTTACAACCACATTAACCAGCTTGTCTGGTACGCAAATCATCTTCACAATGGTCTTGCCCTCAGTCAGCTCCTGCACTCTGGCATTGGCCTTAGCGGCAGTTTCCATTTCCTCACGGCTGATACCGGTGGCAATCATAATGCGATCCCGGACCTTTCCGTTAATCTGCAATACAATCTCTACCTCAGCCTGAATGGTAGCAGCTTCCTCATACTGAGGCCACTGCTGCTGATGAATGCTGCCCTGAGCTACCAGAATGCTCCACAGCTCCTCAGTAATATGAGGGGCAAATGGCGCCAGCATCTTCAGGAGATTCAAGCTAACCTCTCTTACCAAGCCACCATTAATGGTCTTGCTATCCTGGAATGCATAGAAAGCATTTACCAACTCCATAATAGAGCTGATAGCAGTGTTGAACATGAAGCGGTCACGAATATCCTCAGTTACCTTCTTGATAGTGGTGTGAAGAACCCGGCGCAGTTCCTTTTCCTCAGCAGTAAGAGCAGTAATATCATATTCATCACTGGCGGATTTAATCTTGTCCTCGAAGATTTCCATAATACGCCATACACGTCTCAGGAAACGATAAGCACCAGCAACACCATCATCGCTCCAATCCAGATCACGGTCTACAGGAGCAGCAAAGAGAATGAAGAGACGAGCCGTATCAGCACCATACTGGCCGATAATCTCCTCTGGAGAAACTACATTGCCCTTGGACTTGGACATCTTGCCTCCGTCCTTCAATACCATGCCCTGAGTCAACAGATTGGTAAATGGCTCTGCAAAATCCACCATACCTGCATCCCGCAGCACCTTGGTAAAGAAGCGGGAATAGAGCAGATGAAGAATAGCATGCTCAATACCGCCAATATACTGGTCTACAGGTGCCCAGTAATTTACCTTGTCCTTGGCAAATGGCATCTTGTCATTGTGTGGATCTGTATAGCGGAGATAATACCAGGAAGAGCAAATAAAGGTATCCATAGTATCAGTCTCACGGCGGGCAGGCTTGCCGCACTTTGGACAGGTGCAGTTTACAAAGGACTCACTCTGAGCCAATGGAGATACAGAACCCTGCTCGAACTTTACATCCTCTGGCAGCATTACAGGCAGCTGATCCTCTGGAACCAGCTGTTCACCGCAGTCATCACAGTAAATAACTGGAATAGGTGCACCCCAATAACGCTGACGGGAAATCAACCAATCACGGAGACGGTAATTGACACGACGCTTACCAAAGCCCTCAGCCTCAGCCTTGTCCATAATGCCCTTCATAGCAGCCTTAATGTCCATGCCGGAGAACTCAGCGGAATTTACCAGCACACCAGCCTTGTCTACATAGGCCTCAGTCATTTCCTCCAGCTTCAGCTCCTTGTCCTTTGGCTGGAGAGTAATAATAACATTCAGCTTGTACTTCTCAGCAAACATCCAGTCTCGCTGATCCTCAGAAGGAACACCAATAACCGCACCAGTACCGTACTCAGCCAGTACATAATTAGTAACCCAGATTTCTACCTTGTTGCCGTTAAATGGGTTTACCGCATAAAGGCCGGTAAAGATACCTTCCTTTTCAGACTCAGAGGAGGTACGCTCCAACTCAGACTGATTCTGAGCCTTCTGACAGAAAGCCTTAATCTCCTGAGCCTTTGGATTGTTCTCACAAATCTTTTCAATCAAAGGATGCTCTGCTGCCAGGGCCAGGAAGGTAATACCATATACAGTGTCAGGACGAGTGGTATAAGCAGCAATCTTCTCTCCTAGCTCTGGAACCTCCAGATTGAACTCCAAGCCTTCACTGCGGCCAATCCAGTTCTCCTGCATGGTCTTTACTCTATCAGGCCAGCCCTTCAAGAGATCCAAATCCTTCAGCAGTACATCAGCATAATCCGTAATCTTCAGGAACCACTGGGACAAATCCTTTTTGATAACCTGAGAATCACAGCGCCAGCACTTGCCCTCAATAACCTGCTCATTGGCCAATACTGTGCCGCAGGTTTCACACCAGTTTACATAGGCTTTTTTCTTGTAAGCCAGACCGCGCTTGTAGAACAGCTGGAAGAGCCACTGAGTCCAACGATAATAATCAGGGCTGCAGGTAGCTACGGAGCGATCCCAGTCATAGGACAGGCCCATTTCACGCTGCTGACGCTTCATATTATCCATATTGGAATAGGTCCAGTCAGATGGCTTTACACCATGCTTAATAGCAGCATTCTCTGCTGGCATACCAAAGGCATCAAAGCCCATTGGATGAATGACATTAAAACCCTCCATAGTCTTGTAGCGAGCCAAAACATCACCAATGGAATAATTCCGCACATGGCCCATATGCAGATTGCCAGATGGATATGGGAACATTTCCAAGGTATAATACTTTGGCTTCTTTGGGTCCATCTCGGTCTTATAAACATTCTCAGCCAGCCATTTGGACTGCCATTTCTTTTCTATACTCTGGGGTGAATACTTCTCCACAACACAGCCTCCTAAAATATCAATTGCCCTGGCTGAGTATTCCAACCAGGGCGCAAATTCGTATAATCAACCAAATGTTATTATATTATATTTCCAAGCCAATAGTCAACACAAAGTCCATTAATAGAGCCACATCATTGGCAAATCTACAAATTCACTTGATGAGCCTCAACATTACTTGGCACGGGATATCATATAACCATGATCCATAGGGCCGCTGCCCTTGCCCAAATCCAGCATAGCCCCCAAGGCCCCAGAGATATATTCCTTGGCCAGCTTCACTGCTTCTGCCATAGTATGGCCCTTAGCCAGATTGGAAGCTATTGCTGAGGACAGGGTACAGCCTGTGCCGTGGGTATTGGGATTAGCAATCCTCTTCCCCGCAAACCATATAGCCTGATTACCGCTATACAAAAGGTCATTGACATCGTTAATGCTATGTCCACCCTTGCAAAGCACAGCGCAAACATACTGACGGCTGATTTCCTCCGCTGCCCTTTCCATATCCTCTGCTGTCTCGATACTGCTTCCCAACAATACCTCTGCCTCTGGAATATTTGGCGTCAGCACATCGGCCAAAGGAAACAGCTCCTGCTTCAACACTGCCACAGCATTCTCTGCAATCAATCTGGCTCCGCTGGTGGCCACCATAACCGGATCAATAACAATGTTTTTCGGCTGATACTGCCGAAGCTTTGCTGCTATCATCCTGATTAGCTCCTTGTCAGATACCATGCCTATTTTCACTGCATCGGGAAAAATATCTGTAAAAATACTATCCAGCTGCTGACCTAGAAATTCCGGGGTAACATTCATAATAGCTGATACACCAGTGGTATTCTGAGCCGTCAGGGCTGTAATGACACTCATGCCATATACTCCATTGGCCAGCATGGTCTTTAAATCTGCCTGAATCCCGGCTCCACCGCTGCAATCACTGCCTGCTATAGTCAAAACTGCTTTCATAATACAAACCATTCCTTTACACAAAAATCTCTCCCTCTTATTATACAACAAATTATACAACAAAAGGGAGAGATACACAGCTATTCTAACTTACCATTGTTCCCCAGGATATTTCATATTCCAGGCCTTGCGTAATCTGGTCATAATCTCCATTACATCAGCAGAATAGGACAGCTTCAAGCCGGACACATCCCCGGTCAGCACTGCCTGCTCCATATCCTGCAGCTCATAGCCCAGTGCCTCAGCAGTACTGCCTGCCTCTATCTCAGTTCTGACACCGGTTTCTGCATCTACAATTACCGCCTTGTCAGCACGAGGATATTCCATAATCTCAATATAGGCCTTTTCACAGCTAATCATAGCCCGCTTTGGCTGTTTGGAATGCATGGACAGAGCCACAGTAGCCATCTGGCCCAAACCGTTTTTCAGCAGAATTGTAGCCATTTCGTCAGATCCAGTTGGGGAAGCCTGCCACTGACTCACAATATCCTCTGGCTTTTCATCCATAAAGCTGCGGACAATGGACAGCGCATAGACACCAATATCCAGCATAGCTCCCCCTGCCAGATGCATATTGAAGAATCTATTCTCCATATTGTATTCCTTAAAGCTGCCAAAATTCATGGTGATCATCTGCACCTTGCCTAGCTGGCCGCTTTGCACAATCTCCCACAGCTTCTTGTAAATAGGCATATGCCAAATGGTCATGGCCTCACCAATAATCAAGCCCTTGGCCTGCGCCAAGGCCTGCATTTCATTCAGCTCACGGCTGTTCAGGGTAATAGATTTTTCCACGAAGATATGCTTGCCATGCTCCAAAGCCTTCTTCATAAATTCATAATGGGTATTGTGTGGGGTAGTTATGTAGATAATATCCACAGCCTCATCCAGAAACATATCATCAATGGTGTCATAGACCTTCTCTACGCCGTATTTCTCTGCAAAGGCTACTGCCTTATCATGGGTACGATTGCCTACTGCATAAAGCCGCCGCCCCATTTTCTCCAGCGCTGCCGCCATCTGATTGGCAATTACACCAGTTCCTAGTACTGCCCAGTTCAAATTCTTTTCTGACATAAACTACCTCCAAAATTTAATATACCCATAAGTCTTCTATAACTAAAGGAAAGCCTATTTTTTTGCCACAAAATTCCAAAACATAATAGCTTTCACTTTCTGGCATAACTACAGTCAAATGGTCATCGTCCATAGCGGTATTATGATACCGCCAAAATTCATTCTGAATGCGGATGAAATCCCATTTTATAGTCTTTAGCACCTTGCCATTCCGTACCTGCTTGCTGGTGCCCTGAACATGGCCTTCATCACTGCGCTGAATAGCACCGCTGATGCTTTCATCATCCACATAGACCTCATAGCCAGCACCAAATTCAGAATCCGGCACTGTATAAACCCAAACATCCTTGGCCTCAGCCTGAGAAAATCCCCAGAAGCCACCACAAGCCATTGCCATAAAGGCCACCAGAAAAATCCTCATAAATCCACTTTTCATACCCCCACCCCCAGCACAAACCACAATATCATATTTCTAAGCAATCTACGAGATGATAAACAAAATACCATAAACCCAGCTAAATAATATCTGTCAAACCGTATTCATTAGTATATGCCATACATGATAACACAAAGAGTAGTATTTGTCACTTAAACTAATGATACACATATAAATACATTATTCTAGCTGTTGCCGAATCACACTACTTTCATTGCACCCTAAATTCTGATTTACCGAATACATCAATTCTCTATATGGCGATATGGGAGTACCCTTTCAGGCACGCTCTCGCTACTTTTCTCGCCT
>OQVS01000870.1_pt1 | contig 21096 bp, 10 predicted proteins | sample 1691601 | NCBI WGS metagenome assembly OQVS01 (sample SAMN03418268, study PRJEB22391) | human gut metagenome | biome: human-gut; feature: organic feature; material: feces | host: Homo sapiens | place: Tanzania | collected 2013-01
TTTCGACCCTCTTGACAGGTCGATATGGCTGTAATTGATTGTATCTTAATTGATTGGGTGATCAGCCTCTTGCCAAGAGGTCGTTTTGAAAGGTGGTCTTGACAGGTTCCTGTCGCGGCTTTAATCTCGCAATACGCTCAATTTCAGTAACTTATTGCAAAAGTGTCACTAATAGCGCCTGCCAAGAGGGTCGAAAATCAGGGCTCTCATTGATTGGTTTCCGGAAATTCATCTGCGCCTGTCCATGAATTATGGCTATTCAAGTGTACTTGTGTCCATGTGGCACGACCAAGGTCTGGCAGGCCTGCTCTGTCTCGCATAATGGTGTGATGACCACCTCAGTTTCGACCCTCTTGACAGGTCGATATGGCTGTAATTGATTGTATCTTAATTGATTGGGTGATCAGCCTCTTGTCATGAGGTCGTTTTGAAAGGTGTTCTTGGCAGATGCCTGCTGTGGCCGTTGACTCGCAATGACCTCAATTTCAGTGTCTTACCGAGAATTTGTCACTAATCCCGCCTGTCAAGAGGGTCGAAAATCATGGCTCTCCTTGATTGGTTTCCGGAAATTCATCTGCGCCTGTCCATGCCATATGTCCATGCATGTGTGCCTGTGACGTTACCCTGTGGCAGGACCCCGGTTCTGGAATGACGTGTTTCCCTGTTGGACTGCCGTCTGGGGCCTGCGGACAGGTGTAGCCGTCCGCGGCTTCACGAGAAGGGGCCCGCCGCGCAGCGGTGGGAAGGATAGCCCCGAAGGGGCGTACCTGTACGCAGGCCCCGGACGGGAACACAATATTTTACCAAATGTTTCCAGATTTGATTAATCTCATTGAAAATTCAAAAAGAATTCGTATATTTGCATTCCTATCTGTTGCGCGGGTGGCGAAATGGTAGACGCGCTAGTTTCAGGAGCTAGTGTCAATTGCGACGTGTGAGTTCGACTCTCATCTCGCGCACAACAAATGAGGTCAGTTGAAGTGTTCAGCTTTGATTGACCTCTTTTTTTGTATCTCAGCAATTCTGATCCCCCGCCAGGTGAGACTATGTAAAGTACTCGGATGTAGGGTTTTCCACTTGCCATCTACGTTATCGTTATCGTAATCGTAAGCGTATTGCCGGAATCATCTACGACTGTTACCGAGTGGCGTCCGGAATCAGGACGGACACGTAACTGATGGATGAAACGTGTCGTCCCTATGAAATTGTTGTCGATATGCCAATAGACAGTCGCATCCTGATTTGTATGCGCAAGATTAAGGACCAGCGAGCCTGGTGAACCGTCAAGCTGTTTAGGGAGAGTTATCACACTGCCGTTTTCCGGATAGATGAACTCCATGAGAAGACCCGACCCGGACGATGGAACCTTATAGGACGCATGCTTCTGCCTGTAGAACCACTCCATAGCAGGCGTCAGTCGGAAAACACTTTGCCCGTCCTCATAATGATGAAATGGACAAATCCTGCTCTTCATGGAGCCGGCCGGCAACGTCAGAGTATCCTTTTCATCACAGTACGGCCCGGCCAGAAAGCCGGACTCATGACAAACCTCAGCGTGCCACGCCTTCTGGCTGCCATGCTCAGCACCGGATATCTCATCCAGACTCGGGAACCACGCCGACTTTCCGCCCGGAAGGGCATTGAAAATCTCGAACATCACCGGTCCGGCGGTTCTGGCACCCAGGAGTCCTGCTGCACCTGCACCCGAAGCATTGCCTGCCCAGACACCTACGGCATAGTCCGGAGTCACACCGACCGCCCATGCATCACGATAACCATAACTTGTACCGGTCTTCCAGGCAACCTTGCGCACGGAATTGATAAGATGCCAGTCGATTTCATCAGGCCTGTTGACCTCCTTGAGGGCATCCAGAGTATAAAAAACGGCAACAGGATCATCTTCGGAATCACGACCGTTGACCAGGCAGCCGGCCAGCTCGGCATAAGCAGCCGTAACCTCATCCAGACGACATTCACCGCCACCTAAAATCAGCGACAGACCGTAATCAGAAGAGGAACGGGTCAATGTCGTAAGGCCACGCGAGGCAAGATTCTCCTGAAAACGCTGGACACCATAATCCTTCAGGATATGGACACAAGGCACATTGAGAGAACGGCTCAGGGCCGCAGCCGCAGGAACGGCACCATCGTATGTCATGTCATAATTCTGCGGAGCGAAACCGTTGATATTCACCGGAGTATCAGCCACGAGCGAATACGGAAGGATGGTCCCGTCCTCCAGAGCGTCACAATACAGAAACGGCTTCAGGATACTGCCGGAACTGCGGGGAGACCGAGCCGCATTGACATTGACCCCGGCCCTTTTCCGCTCCGGCGAAGCATTGCCGCAATACGCGAGCACCCGGCCCGTCGCGACCTCGATGACAACAGCCGCAAGGTCCGCGATTCCCTCACGCGCAAGATCGGCACCACGACGCGCAAGAATCCCCTCAATATGCCTTTGAAGATGAATGTCAATGCTGGTGTGGACCATCCGTCCCGAGGTTTTGCCGTAAGGAGCAGGCTTGCCGTCAATGTCAATGACAGAAGAAAAGAACTTTCCGCAGCCGTTGTATTGCCCTGATGACAGGTCATCCACAAGATGGGACGCAAACGACGGTAGAGGTTTCGGGGCATCTGGAATAGGCTCGGAACAGGCCGTTTCATAATCGTCAATGTTGATCTTGCCTCTGTCCAACAATTTGTGCAGCAACCTGTTACGCTTGGCAAGAAGCCTCTCGTGATTCTTTCCCGGCCTTATGCTGGAAGGAGAATTGGGGAGAATTGCCAGAGTGGCAGCCTCACCCCAGGACAAATCATCAGCCCCATGACTGTAATATCTCCAGGCCGCAGCATCCAGGCCGACGACATTGCCCCCGAAAGGTGCGTGGGAGGCATATAATGACAGGATCTCATCCTTGGAACAACGCAGTTCGAGACGCGTGGCAAGAATCGCCTCCACAAGTTTCTGGCCGATGGTTCTTGGCTTCTGGCGGGACATGCGGATAACCTGCATCGTAATGGTACTTCCGCCGCTGACGACATGGCCGGCCTTCATATTGGCATACAGAGCCTTGCAGATGGAGACCGGATTGATGCCGGGATGCCATCTGAACCACCTGTCCTCAAATTCTATCAGAGATGTGAAATACTTGTCTCTGCCATCCTTGTCAGAATAGGACCCGGCTCCGAAACGCCATTGTCCGTCAGATGCAATCCTTGCTCCGAGAAGTTCCCCGTTTCTGTCAGTGACAACAGTTGAGTAAACAGTGCCCGGAAACAGATCTCGAGGCAGACAGAGAAGATACCATGACAAAAGTATGGCAGCCAAAATGAGCAGGGCTGTCAGACGTTTGTGCGCTGCAGCCTTGCTCATAAGAATGCGTAAATAATCTGAAATCTGCACTGTATAAGCCTGTTATCTGGTCACAGATGCCTTGCCTGATGCCGTGCGGGCATACACGCCGGCGTTATACATGGCATCACAAGTGATGGACGGCAGGATGTACTGGCCTTCATATGCAGCGCGCAGACGGACTCTGAACTCCTTGTAAGTTCCTCTCGGCAGACTGAAATAGAAGACATTGCGGTCATCCCTGATGTCCAGATAGTCATAACGGCCGGCTGAAGGAATGTCCTGACCCGTCATCCTCTCATTGACAATCTCCCAGCCCGAAGGAATCATCTGTGTCAATGCCAGATTGCTGTAATCGTCTGACACTGAGCGGTTGGCGACGTGGATAACCGCGGTGAACTCGGTGCCCTGACGCAGAGATGCCGGATTGATGAGCGAACCGTCGCCGAGGACGTACTTTGCGGTAAGGTCAATGCCGGAGGACTTCGCTGCTACGGTCTCTCCCGGTGCTGCCCTGGAGACAGTCGTCATCCTTACATAGACAGGTCCGTCAGAAGTGTTCCTGACAGTGGCCTTTCCCTTGTTAGGGTGAAGGATGTATGTCGCGTGGCCATTGTCAGAAGGCAATGCCTCCAAAGAAGCTGCGGACTCATCAGGCTCTTCGACAGATACTGACAGATTGCCTGCTGTGACGCTGCGGGAAAGAATTGCCAATGCCCTTCCGAGGAATGCGGACTCCTGGGTAGTGAGAGCCCACGGAGAAAGACTTTCCACGTCAGAAGAGCCGCCCAGCATCTCATGCGCATAGGTCACTGCGCCTGCAACATTGCCGGTACGGACCATAGCCTCCATGGCTATTGCCTTGTCTCTCAGAGGAGTACTGAATGTAGGCAGGTCCATTGTCCAGCTGACAGGGGAGTCTGAAGCAGCGCTCAGGATATTTGCTCCGGCAGTCTTTTTGCCGCAGACGGAATAGGCCGAAGCCAACATCATCGACGCCTGCCATGACATGTTGCCGTTCTCCTTCATCCTGTTCATTGCAGATTCCTCAGGGGACTGTGCCAATGCCAGTGTGAAGAGCCTGTAGGCCTGTGTCAGGTCGCTCAGACCGCTTACCTTTGCTGTCCTGTAATTCTGGACGCAACGCTTCTGGAACCGCTTCCATGAAGTCATGACGGCATTGCTGACGTCATAGCCCTCTGAACTTGCGACAGTCATGAACTCTCCGGCCATTGATGTCACCCATTCATCAGCATGGGTATAGTTCGGCCAGTAGGCAAAACCACCGTCAGGGAGCTGTCTTCCGTAGAGTTCAGAAAGGATGCCCGGTATCATTGACTTTGCCGTTTCAGCATTTTCCTTGGTCAGATCCTTCATCGCGTAGAGAAGGCTCAGGCCTTTGGCTGCGAGCTGCTCGGTGCAAGAATGTTGATAACTTCTCATATAATTGAAGAGCGTGTTCCAACCTATTGTAGGACAGCCGCTTATTTCAACCCATGCGCCGAGGTTTCCGCTGGCGTCGAACGGCTGGTAGGTAAATGACCTGCTCTCACCACGTGAAAGCAGCTTGCCGCTCTCGGAAATGATTTCAGGAGACTGGTTGCGTACTTCCAGATTTATGGTTTCTGTCATCTTGTGTCCGCTGCCTTCAGCTGAAACGGTGACCTTGGCAGTGCCCTCTTCACCGGATTTGAGAGTGAATCTGGCCATCTTGTCGCCCTTGCCGTAGAAGGCCAATGATTCTGAGGAGTTCCCTTCTATTGAGATAGGTCCCTCGCAACGTACTGTAACATTGACATTTCCGATTCCCTCCTCCATCACAAAGACATTGACAGGAAGGGTGATTGTCTCGCCGCAGCCGGCGAATCTCGGCAGTGTAGGCAGAATCATTACCGGAGATGTGACCGGAACGGTCTTCTCCGCATTGCCGAACGCGTTCCCGTAACCGGCTACAACCATGACTCTTACGCTGCCCACGTACATCGGCAATGTGATTTTGTGGCTGTTGCTTCCGGACTTGAGCGTGAACGGTCCGAGGACTTTGACTACAGGGTTGAACCTGTTTTCCTTGCGTGCTCCTCTTATCAGCCCTTCGTCACCTCCGATGCTGAACATGGCCGAAAGCGCACCTCCGAATGAATTATAGACGTTGTCATAGATGTCCCAGGTCTTGACACCGAGGGCTTCGCGCTTGTACATCGCGTTCCATGGGTCCGGAGTCCTGAATGCCGTCAGGTCGAGCAGTCCTTCATCGACGATTGCAAGGGTGTAGGTCATCGTCTTTCCCTTCTTCTCGCTGATTTTGACGGTGAACTGCTCTTCGGGATGAATCTTGTCCGGCATTGAGATGACCGGTTCGAGATGGGAATCCGGATTCTCCACCATCACAGGCTGGACACCGTACATCCTGACAGGCAAGTCATTGGAAGTGTTCCAGTAAGGCTGTACCAATGTGATATGGATGTAGAAGTTAGGAGCCATATCGGCATTGACCTTAATCTTATAAGGGGTGTCGCCGGACCCGGAGGTCTTGACCCACTCGCTGCTGAGGACGCGGGTGCCGTTTTCGATGGAAACCAATGCCCTGCCGTCCTTTGCTGACGGGATGAACACTGTAGCTGTCTCGCCTGTCTTGTATGACTTCTTGTCAGTAGCGAAACTGAGCATTGCCGGGGCGTCCGGATTGCTTCTGCTGGAGCGTCCTATGTAATCGGCCATGTCCGCGTAGAAGATTCCTCCAGTCGCGTGACCGCTGTCAAGATCCTTTATATATATGAGATATCGGCCCCAATCATTGTCATTGATATTGAAAGAAATGTTCATGTCATTCTGACCTGATCTGAAAGTGCCTGAACTGTAGGCTGATGCGGCCGACGCATTGATGTACGAGTCGAGAGGGTCGCGTCTGGATTCCCACCACCAGCTCCATTTGAGCTTGAAGATTCTCCATTCGACCTGATGTCCGGAGATGCGTTTCCCGTCAGGGCTGACAACGGCCACAGGGATGTTGTGGGTGGTGCCGGTCGCGATATATTCGCCGTCTGCAGGAAGTTTGGCTCCGACGTAGGCGCTGAAAGGAGAGTAAGGCATTGTCAATGTCGTGAAACTCTCGTCGCCCCCGTTCTCGAAAACGGAGCAGAGGACGTCTGCCGAGAGCATGCCGGGAGCCTGAGGCACTGCCGGGAGCCGTACTCTTTCGTGTGCCACTCCGTTAATGTCCAGACAGGCTCTGGCCAGATCCGTACTGAATGTTTCGAAACTGCTTGCAGGATTGCGGAAAGTATAGCCTTCGAATCCGCTGAAACTGGTTTTTCCCGGTCTCAATGTCATGGAAACCATGGACAGAAGGCCTGATGCGGCAGGTCCCGTGAGCCAGTTGGAAGAAATGTTTATGGCTGTCATGTTTCCGGCATAGAGAGCCTTGCTGCCGAAATCGACATTGACCTTCAGGCGGTTAGGCTTTATCGCCTCGATTCTCAGAGGCTTGTGGAAGGTCGCGCCGCCCACTTTCACGTAGGCGTTCCAGAGACCGGTAGGGCTGTCAGGTGATGTCGGAATCTCGAATGTGTAGAATCCGTTTTCCGCCTTTCTGCAAACTTTTCTCGTAAAGAACTGTCCCTGAGGAGTGTAGATGTCAATGGCAGCAGGATGGCTGTCTGGAATCTTGTTCTCGCTGAAGAGAATCATGTTCAGATGGAGGGTATCGCCTGGTCTCCAGACACCGCGTTCGCCATAGACGAATCCTTTCAATCCCTTCTGCAGAATCTCTCCGCCGGTGTCGAATCGGCTCAATGACATTTCTTCGCCGTCTGTGACTCTTATGTAAGTGACTGATTCACCTTTCTTTACGCGTACTGCAAACGGTCTGCCGCTGACGTCAATGGCAGTGAGTCCCTGAGTGTCACTCTTTCCGATGCCGATTTCCTGCAGCTGGTAATTGTATGCGGTTATCTCGGCTCCGGAAACCGGTTCTGCCGTAATGATGTCGCTGACTGCCACCCAAATCTTGGCGTCTTTCTTGCCGGCATCGGCATATTTGGCCACGACACCGAGCTTGGAAGCCACGAAACTTTTTTCAGGGTAATCGTAGTTCATGTAATATGACGAGGTCATCGGGTTGTTCCTGTCCTGCCACTCGTAAACCGACCAGTCATAGTTGTTGTAGTAGAAATACGGATTAGGAATATCCCATACGGTCTCGTCTTCCTCTGACATGTTGCCGGATGCCAAGCTTGTCATGTTGCTTGCAACTGTCTGCCCGTCAGAGTCCTTGCTGTAGATGTAATACTCTTTCCTGAAAGCGATCCTTGCCCTGTATATGGCATTCGGATCCTGTTTGAAAAGGCTTGAGAGGTCCACCGTGAATTTGTTGCTCTTGCTCAGGTCCTTGTCCGGGTCGGTGTCCAGTCTCAATGTGTTCTTGTAAATCATTCTGCCGGAGCGCCTCAGGTTGTTGTCCCCGTTCAGGTTGTTGTCCTGCAGATACATCAGCACATTGCTCGGATATATCTTTATGATGCTGATATCCACTGCCTTGAGGTTCTTTGCGACGAAAGCCATGACCAGATTCTTCGTGTCGGGAAGTATATTGCCCTTGCCGACGAATGCCACGCCAGGTTCAGGACTTTCCATCGTGAAGACATGTCTCCAGGTGTCGCCGAGCCTGTTGCCGTTGATGTCCCTGACGGCAGGATCCAGTTCAAGTGTCAGTGAACCGTCCACGTTCTTTCCCAGGTACAGTCTCACCTTGTTGTCAGTCACTTTGGCATTGACCTTAAGTGATTCCGTTCCGTTGCCGTAGTAGTCGTTCTTGGACGAGGCAGTCACGCTGACGAGACCGTCGAGGTTCTGCCTGCTGTCGAGCGGCTCCGAGAAAGTCACGTCAATGTAATTGTTGTCGCTGTTTACAAGTTTCGCGTCAATGACATTGAACTTTCCCTTTGCGGGGATGACTGCGACAGCTGTGCCGCATTCATTGAAACCTGTCTTTCCCGGCAGGAATTTGATTGTCAATGTCTTGTCTCCGTTTCCACGCTTCAGTCCAGTGACATTGAAGTCGAATGCGCGCTCTCCGGATTGCTTCACTTCTGTGGTGAAACCGCTTTCTGGGTAGCCGAAACTGAGCAGGTCTTCAGGATTCTCCACTGAAACGGAGGTGCTCATGACAAGAGTTCCGCTGACAGAGGCATTGTCAATGTCGGAGCTTGTGACAGTGATGTCATTGACCTCGACCGAAGCCTCTTTCTTGGCGCTCACGAAGCTGAATCTGAATTCGCTGTAGCGGCTGTCTGTCTCGGTCACTTTTCCGAGCATGAAAGTACAGTCATACGTCTTTCCAGGTTTGAGCGAGCCCTCTTCAGGTACGAATTCGATTCTGTTCGGGGATGTCCAACGTGCAGATCCTTTGAGAGATGGAGAGAACTTGAACAGTTTTCCGGCCTCCTTGTCGGATTCTGAAAGTTTGCCGCTTATTTTTTCTGCCGGGGAGACGAGCTCCACGACAATGCTGCCGCCGTCTGTCACAATTCCTCCAGTATAAGCTTCGATATAGTCAGCGAACCCGCTGTCCGGTGTCGCGGCGTTCTTCTGGCCGCAACAGGAAATTGTCAATGCTGAGATACCTATGACAAAGATTTTCCTCAAAGTATGAATCAAATCCATAGCGCTATAGTGTTTAAAGTGTTAGTATTCAGACGTAAATATATGTAATTTTTTGCTTTAATCGATGCCTGTCGGGATTATTTGGGGAGGCTGACACGGCATGACAAATTGTCACCGTCCGGGTATGTGGCACGGCAGTTGATTAAAATGTTTCCGGCTGCGTCAGATGCTGATGCGGCAAAAACATTGATATAAACATTTAAAATTATAGAATTATGATCAGACCATTGGCAGATAGAGTGGTTCTTGAGCCTAAAGAGGCTGAGACCAAAACAGCTGCGGGACTTTATATCCCTGATACAGCTAAGGAAAAACCACAGCAGGGCAAGGTTGTCGCTTGCGGACCAGGCAAGAAGGACGAACCTATGGAAGTCAAAGTCGGTGATGAGGTTCTTTATGGTAAGTATGCCGGAACTGAGGTTACCGTAGAGGACAAGAAATATCTTATCGTCCGTCAGTCAGACATCATGGCAATCCTGTAAATTCTGTTGATAATTTAAATTTAGGAGATTATTATTATGGCTAAAGATATCAAATTCGATGTTGACGTTCGCGCCAAGATGAAACAGGGCGCCGACGCTCTTGCAGATGCAGTAAAGGTTACACTCGGACCTAAGGGCCGTAACGTTGTCATTGACAAGAAGTTCGGTGCTCCTCAGGTTACTAAGGACGGTGTTACTGTCGCTAAGGAAGTGGAACTTAAGGACAGGTTCGCCAATATGGGTGCACAGATGGTCAAGGAAGTCGCTGCCAAGACTAACGAACAGGCAGGTGACGGTACTACCACCGCTACAGTTCTCGCACAGGCTATCATCAATGTAGGTCTGAAGAACGTTACCGCAGGTGCAAGCCCTATGGATTTGAAGAGAGGCATTGACAAGGCTGTTGCCGCTGTTGTTGCCGAACTTAAGGCTAACAGTCAGGAAGTCGGTGACGACTACTCTAAGGTAGAGCAGGTCGGTACCATTTCTGCAAACAACGATGCTACCATCGGTAAACTTATCGCTGATGCAATGTCAAAGGTAAAGAAGGATGGTGTCATCACTGTTGAGGAGGCAAAGGGTACTGAGACTGAGGTCAAGGTCGTAGAGGGTATGCAGTTCGACAGAGGCTATATCTCTCCATATTTCATGACCAATTCAGATAAGATGGAGGCTGAGCTTGATGATTCATACGTTCTTATCACTGACAAGAAGATTTCTACAATGAAGGATCTTCTCCCTATCCTCGAGCCAATCGCAAGAGATGGAAAGCCACTCCTTATCATTGCGGAAGATGTTGATGGCGAGGCTCTTACATCATTGGTTGTAAACAAGATCCGTGGCGCTATCAAAGTTGCTGCAGTCAAGGCTCCGGGATTCGGCGACCGTCGTAAGGAGATGCTTCAGGATATCGCTACCCTTACAGGTGCCACCCTCGTTTCAGAGGAAAGAGGATTTACTCTCGAGAATACTACTCCTGAGATGCTCGGTAAGGCTGAGAAAGTCACTATCACCAAGGAGAATACTACTATCGTAGGTGGTGCGGGCAACAAGGATGACATCGCAGAGCGTGTTAAACTTATCAGAAAGCAGATTGCTACTTCTACTTCCGATTATGACAAGGAGAAACTTCAGGAGCGTCTCGGAAAACTCGCCGGTGGTGTTGCCGTCCTCTATGTAGGTGCTACTACCGAGGTCGAGATGAAAGAGAAGAAAGACCGTGTCGAGGATGCATTGAATGCAACCCGTGCAGCAGTCGAGGAAGGTTATCTTCCAGGTGGCGGTGTAGCTTATATCCGTGCTGCTGAGGCTCTTAAGAACCTTAAGGGTGACAACGAGGATGAGACTACAGGTATCCATATCGTAGCTCGTGCTATCGAGGAGCCTCTCCGTCAGATTGCAAGAAATGCAGGCGTTGACGGCAGCGTCATTATCCAGAAGATCCGTGAGGGTAAGGGTGACTTCGGTTACAATGCCCGTACAGACGAGTATGTAAACATGTTCGAGGCCGGCGTCATCGACCCTACCAAGGTAAGCCGTGTCGCTCTCGAGAACGCTGCTTCAGTCGCAGGAATGTTCCTTACTACCGAGTGCGGTATCGTTGATATTCCGGAACCGGCTCCAGCTGCTCCAGCAATGCCTGAAGGCGGTATGATGTAAAATATGGGGCTCTGCCGGACGGCAGGACTCACAGACAATACAGACAGGTGTCCAAATTGTGATTTCGCAGTTTGGACACCTGTTTTTTGTTTATGGAACTTTGTGCTCTTCTTCTGACGGTCTTACCAGTTCTTATACGGGTTTCTGGATAGGGCGGAATTGTAATAACGGGCATCGCCGGTGACTTCCTTGCCCAGCCATGATGGTTTGTCGAAAGGCTCGTCAGGTGAGGTCAGTTCGATTTCGGCCATGACAAGCCCTTCATTGTCACCATGGAACTCATCCACCTCGAAGGTGTGCCCGCCGAAATCGACGAGGTGACGGGTTTTGTCAATGACACCGGGCTCGCAGATCTGGAGGAGCTGCAGGGCATCATTGACAGGAATCTCTTTTTCCCATTCGAAACGGCTGATGCCATCGGCATCGCCCTTGCCTTTGATGGTGATGAAACCCTGGTCGTCCCGGATGCGGATGCGGACAGTGCGCTCTGGGACAGAACAGAGGTAGCCCTGAGAAATTCGCATTGATTTGCGGACGTCAGTCCTGAAGTCCCCTGTGAGAAGAAATTTGCGTTCTATTTCCATGATGTCGGATTGTTTGGATACAATGCTGCAAAGTACGAATAATTGTTCATTTGTTTTGCTGAAAATTGTTGTTTTTTCGCGGCATGATTCATAACTTGTGAGGGTGGAAAGTTCGCAACGGACATTTTCCGGCGCGTTCCCGGACACACTGCGTACATCTAAAACGCAGACAGAAACTATTAATTTCAAAACTATATGAAAAGGCACTTATTGCTTATTATGCTTTCTCTGGGACTGATGGCGGTCACCGGATGTAAGAAGAGCCCTTCTGAAGAGGCTAGCGACCTGAAATTCTTGCCAGGTCAGGAATTTACCTATGTTTTCGAGCCGGATGCAGGCGAAGCTACGCTGCAATTTGACGCGGCCCAGATATGGATGGCTGCCAAAGAGGGCTCGGAGCTGGAAAATGAATGGTTGACACTTACTCCGGCGTATGGACAGGGCGGACCGGCTATCATCACTATCGGCGTCGCAGCTAATCCGACAGAATCGGAAAGGACCGCAGTGTTCATGGTTACATGCGGAAAAGACAAAAAGGAAGTGGCAGTAAGACAGTACTCTATGACATCCGATGAGACGAAGTTCGTATATATTCCGGATGAAAACTTCAGAGAATACTGTCTTTCTAATTTTGACCTGGACGGCGACAAGAGACTTTCCAAGGAAGAGGCATTGGCAGTTACTGAAATCTCATGCGAGGACCTGGAAATCAAATCTCTCAGCGGTATCAAGTTCATGACAAACCTGCAGAAACTGAACTGCCGTCACAATCTGATCGAAGGCGACCTCGACCTCAGCGGATTTGCGGCATTGAAAGAACTCCAGGCTGACCACAATGTCTATACGAGCCTGAATCTCAGCGGATGCTCATCTCTTGAGACATTGAAAGCAAATGACAACTATACTTATGACGAGAAGCAGCTCTTCATGCTGTTCCCGATGACCAGCATTGACCTTACCGGCTGCTCATCACTCAAGTCAATCGACCTTCAGGACAACGGCCTGCTTGAGATTGACTGCAGCGACTGCCCTAATCTTGAAGTGCTCAACGTTGCATATAACTCGCTCAACAGCATTGATGTAAGCAAGTGTACGAAACTTGCTCAGGTCAGCATCAGAACAAACAAGTTCAATAAGAGCGTTGACTTCAGCCATTGCCCGAACCTGACATATCTCGGTGCCTGGGAGGCCAATCTTACAGGACTGAATGTGTCCGGCTGTACCAAACTCCAGCAGCTTATCGCCTACAGGAACCCTGACCTCAAGCTGATGGATGTTACTGACAATACGGCGCTCTATGAACTGAACCTCTATGAGACAGGAATCACTGAAATCAATGTCAAGAACAATCCGGAGCTGACCAAACTGAACCTCGGAGTCACAGGCGGACTGAAATCTATCGACCTCTCGTCATGTACCAAAATCACTGAACTGAATCTTCAGGAGAACAGCCTGGCCACTCTCGATGTGTCACCTTGCAAGAACCTGCAGGTGCTCAAGGCAGAACTCAATGACCTCTCATCCATCAATCTTTCAGGATGCGGTTCATTGACCAAATTGTATCTGTATGACAACAAACTGACGGATGTGGACTTGAGCTCATGCGTAAAGCTCGGCAGTCTGGACATCAAGAACAACCAGCTGACTTCACTCGACATGAATGCCTCTACAGGGCTGTATTTCCTTGACTGCTCGACAAATAGTATCAAGGATCTCAAGATAGACAAGTGCGGAAATCTCGCGACGCTTCTGGCTGAGTCCAATGTGATGGAGGCTCTGGACCTTACTCCAAACAAGTTGCTCGAGGAGGTGACATTGGGCAAAAACAAACTCGCGTCATTGGACATCCGTGGCCTTTCGGCACTTACTACCATTGAACTTACGTCTAACAGGATTGACCGTCTCGACCTGCATGGCTGTACCGCTCTCGACGAGCTCCATATGTCTGAGAATCTGGTGGATTACATCACATTCTACGGCTGTACCGCACTCCGATATGTCGATATCAGGAACAATAAGGTCAAGTCATTGGATTTCAGTGCAAATGAGAAGATGAACTTCCTGTTTGCAACACAGAATCCTGATCTCACGACTGTATTTATCAAGGAAGGTGCAAACTATAGCGCACTCGATGTGGATTCTTCAGTTACCGTTTACACGAAGTCAGGTGACGACTTCAGTGAAGTGGGCGGAAACTGGGGTGATGGTGATGTTGACCCGTGGAAGAAATAATTAATCTAGGACATTATGAAGAAAATATTATATATGGCTGCTGCCGTTGCTGCAGCGGTTTCTTGCCAGACTAAGAATGATGTTGAGGTTCTTTCCGGCAAGAGGGAAGTGACTGTATATCATCAGGATATGGCTACAAAGACCGGCATTTCCTATGAGGCTTCCGACGTGTCTCACCTCGTATGGAATGATGGTGACAAAGTGATGTACATCACAAGCGACAAGTCCGGACTGTACGACTACGGATTCCAGGAGGCTGTCGTGACTTCAAACAAATTCACGGCATCGATTTCCGACAAGGCGGGCAAAAATGACAATATGCTGGTTTTCTGGCCGTCTTCTGCATTGGCACTCGGAAGCAGCGATACCAACTTCTGGATGGACAAGGAACTGACAGTCAAGAGTACTGATGATTTCAACGGCCGTCGTCTGCCGATGATTTCAATGTTCAGCGTTCCGGAAGGGACTGAGGTCAATGCCGACTATACTCCTCTCGCTTCTGTTGTCCGCGTGTCGATAGATTCGACCGGACATGCGAAGGAAAGGCTCCTTTCTCTCACCATCACGACTGCAGAGCAGTGCTATGGCGTTTATCAGATCGCTACAACTGCCGAGAACGGCTACACTTTCAAGGGAAAAGGAAATACCGTAAAGGTGAACTTGTCCGACAAGCCGATGCTCAAGGACCTGAAATACGTGTATATGGTCATGGCAAGGGCTTCATACACAGGCGTTCAGCTTGACATTGAAACAGACAAGACCACTTATACTTTCCAGGACGGAAAGATGGACCTCTCCCGCACAGGAAGATACCTTTACCGCATGCCTGTGACACTTGGGGAAATTCCTGAGCCGGAAATCAAGAAGTTCCATCTTGTGACTGACGCTGCGGATGTCGTGGACGGAGGTACATACCTGATTGCTGCGGAGTCGTCTGCCGGCAAGTATTTTGTCATGAAGAACACTACATCCAACAGCTATCTTGAGCGTACTTCGGAAATATCTGTAGATGAGGACGGAACATTGCCTGCCTCTGAGGAACTCCTTACATATTCTCTTGTAGCAGGCAAGGGTACCGGTGACTATGAGGGCCGTTTCTCATTCAAGATGGCAAGCCTCGGCACGAAGTCTTACATTTCATCGCCTGGTGCTGTGAGCGAGGCTGTCGAATACATGGGCGCGTTCTGGTACAAGACCGCAAGCGACCTGACAATGTCCAATCCTTGGTGGAAAGTTACAGTCTCTGCCGATGCGTGCAGGATAGAGTCGCATGAACTCAAGGTAATGGGCGAGCCGTCAGGACGTTACGGACATATCGTTCATTTCAATGGCAAGAGGGCGTTCGGTGTCGCTGCCCCCGAGGCGGATACTGAAGGCTACAAAGAAATCAGACTCTTCGTCCTGAAGTAGAATATTCTGACATAGGCTTATTTATACGGGTGACTAAAATTTCATTTTTAGTCACCCTTTATGTATCTTTGTTAGTTTAATTGCCAAAGAAGTTAAATGAACTTAAAAAGCATGAAAAATGATTACATTTGGATACAATAACAAGTTCAGCAGCATTTTGCGCTCACTTGCAGCTATTGCAATAGGTTTGGTGATGGTATGTGCCACTGACGCGACCACTACCGTCGTCAAGATAATCGCAGCCTTCCTTTTCGCTGCCGGAATCGTGTCTTTCGCATACGGCTTCGCCAACAGAAAGAGCGGAACATTCGGACTGATGACTGTCAATGCAGTTGTTGACATTGTCATTGGCCTGATTCTTTTTCTCTGGCCGGGATTTGTCGCCGGCGTTATTGTCACCATCATCGGAATCGTGATTCTTGCTTTCGGCGTCATCCAGATATTGGCATTGGCCGGAACAATGTCATTGCTGGGCTCCGGCGGACTGAACATCTTGCTGGCCTTTCTTGCTGTCGCCGGTGGTATTGTATTGATTTTCAATCCGTTCTCTGAGCGTGTCATGAGCGTCCTTGCCGGCGTGTTCCTGATATATTACGGAATCACCGACCTCATTTCCATGAGAAGGGTCTCCAAGGCGAAGAAAGAATACGAGATACATTTCACGGAAACCAGAGTCGATCCTGATTCCACCATTGATTCAGATGATGACTTTGACGGAATCAAGGACGTGGATTATCATAAGATAGACGAACAGTAGGCAGATGATTCCTCAGGATACCGTCACCAAGATATTGGACTCGGCGCAGATTGTCGATGTCGTCAGTGACTTCGTCTCCCTCAAGAGACGGGGCGCCAACTTCATTGCCTGCTGCCCGTTCCATAACGAAAAGACGCCATCTTTTTATGTCTCTCCGTCCAAGGGCATCTACAAGTGCTTCGGTTGCGGAAAGTCAGGGACGGCGGTCGGCTTCGTCATGGAGCACGAGAACATGACTTATGTCGAGGCCCTGAAATATCTGGCCAGAAAATATGGCATTGAAGTAAAGGAGAAGGAGGAGACTCCGGAAGAGATTGCGGCGAGACAGAGGAGCGAGAGCCTCCTGCTGGTGCTGGATTATACCGAACAGTTTTTCCAGAAAAGCCTCGATACTCCGGAAGGCAAATCGATAGGCTATGCCTATTTCCGAAGCAGGGGACTGGAGGATGCCACCATCAGGAAATATGGGCTCGGTTGGGCTCCCAAGTCCGGAAACGCATTGGCCACAGAGGCATTGTCAAAGGGCTACAAGGAGGAATTCCTTACCACGACCGGTGTCTGCATCAAGCGTCATGACGGCTCGTTGTGCGACAAGTTCTACGACCGCGTGATTTTCCCGATCCATTCGGTGAGCGGCCGCGTGCTGGGATTCGGCGGCAGGACTCTGCGCTCTGACTACAAGACTGCCAACATCGGAAAGTATGTCAATTCTCCGCAGTCGGAGGTCTATGACAAGAGTTCGACACTGTACGGAATCTATTTCGCGAAGAGCGAGATCGTACGCCAGAACAAATGCTATCTCGTTGAGGGATACTTGGATGTGTTGTCGATGCATCAGCTTGGAATTACCAATGTGGTGGCTTCCAGCGGCACGTCATTGACCATTCCTCAGATCAGGCTGATAAAGAAGTTTACGGACAATGTCACTGTCATGTATGACGGCGACTCTGCCGGAATCCATGCCGCGCTCAGAGGCATTGACCTTATCCTCAAGGAGGGGCTCAATGTCAGGGTGGTGCTGATTCCGGACGGCGATGATCCGGATTCCTATTCGCGCAAGCATTCATTGGAAGAGGTCCAGTCGTTCCTGAAGTCTGCCGAGAAGGATTTCATAGTTTTCAAGACGGATCTGCTTTTGGGACAGGCGGGTGACGACCCTCTTAACAAGGCTGGTCTCATCAATGATATTACTGATACTCTGGCACTTGTGCCGGACCAGATCAAGCGCGCGGTATATGTGCAGATGACGTCGCAGAAATTCGGAATCTCCGAAGACGCGATTTACAGCCGAATCACCGACACCCGCCAGAAGATGCTCGAAAATGAGCGGAAAGAGGCTGAACGCGAGCGGATGCGCGCAGAGCGCGAGGAGGCACGTGTCAATGCCAATGTGGCTGAGGCCAATGCCGGTGTTCCTTCCGAGCCGCTGCCTGTGGACTATGGCGAACCTGTGGACGGCATTGACGGTGGTTATATTCCGGAAGGTTATTTGCCTCCGGAGGAGATGGGGGAGCCTGCTGCCGAGGCGCCTGAGACGCCGAAAGTGACTTCCGAGGAGGGCATTCTGCTGGAGAATCCGGTGATGGCCCCGTCGGAAAAGGAGCTGCTGGTGCTTATTCTGAAATACGGGCTTGAGACATTGGATTTCGAGACGGATTCGGAATATTATGACAAGAATGAGAAGTTTACGGTGGCGGACTTCATACGTGACGCTATTGATGGACGTGAGTTTGCCAACACCGTTTATCGCAGGACTTACAATGAGTATTTCCGTCTTTATGACGGCGATGCGACATTGACCCAGGACGATATAATCCGCAAGATAATGGACGGGCCAGACAGGGTGATGGCAACATTGACAGGAGACCTTACTCAGGACAAGTACCTGCTGACTGTCAAGAACTTCGCGGATTCGATGACGTCATTGTCTTCGTTTCTGGTCATTAATGTGCCGAGGGCCATACTTGTGTATAACTCGAAAATCGTGAGGATGCAGGAGATGGAGATTTCAGAGAAACTCAATGCCATGAAGCATGGGGAGCATTCTGAGGAGGAGGTTATGGCGCTGCTGGAGAAATTCCAGAAAACGGCGGCATTGAGGAAGATCATTATGGAAAGGCTGGGACGTGTGCAGTGATGCCGCCCGCTGATTTTGGAAACAGTTAAAAATCAATATATTATGGACAGTAAATTCAAGAGAACATTAGTTACCTGTGCGCTGCCGTATGCCAACGGTCCTGTGCATATAGGCCATCTTGCCGGTGTATATGTGCCGGCTGATATCTATGTCAGGTACCTCAGAATGCGTGGCGAGGATGTCCTTTATGTCTGCGGAAGTGATGAGCACGGCGTGCCTATCACCATAGCCGCCAAACGTCAGGGATGTTCACCTCAGGACATTGTGGACAAATATCACAAGATAATCAAGGATTCGTTCACCGGACTCGGAATCAATTTCGATATCTATTCCAGGACTTCATCCAAGGTCCATGAGAAGAATGCTTCAGAGTTCTTCCGTAAACTTTATGACGATGACAAGTTCATCACCAAGGAGACCGAGCAGTATTTCGACCCCGAGGCCAAGACCTTCCTTGCAGACCGTTATATTACAGGTACCTGCCCTAAGTGCGGCAATCCTAACGCTTATGGCGACCAGTGCGAGAAGTGCGGAAGTACCCTCAGCCCTGAGGAACTTATCAATCCGAAGTCTGCATTGAGCGGAAGCAAGCCGGAGAAGGTGAAGACCAAGCATTGGTACCTGCCTCTGGACCAGTATGAGCCGTGGCTCCGCGAGTGGATTCTGGAGCAGCACAAGGAGTGGAAGACCAATGTCTATGGCCAGTGCAAGTCTTGGCTGGACGCTCATCTTCAGCCTCGTGCAGTGAGCCGTGACCTTGACTGGGGTGTTCCTGTTCCTGTCGAGGGAGCAGAGGGCAAGGTCCTCTATGTCTGGTTCGATGCTCCTATCGGCTACATTTCCAATACTCAGGAACTTCTTCCTGAAAGCTGGACAAAGTGGTGGAAATCAGAGGATACCAAGCTTGTTCATTTCATCGGAAAGGACAATATCGTGTTCCATTGCATCGTGTTCCCGTCAATGCTGAAGGCTTATGGCGATGGCTACATCCTTCCTGACAATGTGCCTGCAAATGAGTTCCTTAATCTCGAGGGTGACAAGATTTCGACTTCCAAGAACTGGGCTGTCTGGGCTCACGAGTATCTGGAGCAGTTCCCTGGAAAGCAGGATGTCATGAGGTATGTCCTTACTGCCAACGCTCCTGAAACCAAGGATAATGATTTCAGCTGGAAGGATTTCCAGCAGCGTAACAACAGCGAGCTTGTTGCCATCTTCGGCAACTTTGTGAACAGGGCTATTGTCCTTACCCACAAGTATTTCGAGGGCAAGGTCCCTGCTGCCGGCGAACTTCTTGACATTGACAGGGAAACATTGGCACAGGTTCCTCAGCTTAAGGCGTCGTTGGAGAAAAACATTGAGACTTATCATTTCCGCGAGGCGCTTAAGGATGCCATGTCCATCGCCCGTCTCGGCAACAAGTATATTTCTGATACTGAGCCTTGGAAGGTGGCCAAGACTGATATGGCGCGTACTGCGTCTATTCTCAATGTCAGCCTCCAGATTTGTGCTGACCTTGCCATAGCTTTCGAGCCGTTCACTCCGTTTGCCGCCGAGAAACTCCGCAATATGCTTGACGTGGACTTCTGTGCCGGCACGGATCACCGCAAGGGTGAGCAGGAGACTGTCAATACCTATAAGGAAGGAGAGGGTGCCGCGTTGCACACTGTTTCTGCTGATGTCAATGCTTGTTCGTGCAATAACGGCCGTGTCTGCCTGAACTGGGATGTCCTCGGTTCTGAGACTGTTCTCCCTGAGGGCCACCAGCTCAAGGATGCCGAGCTTCTCTTTGCCAAGATCGAGGATGAGGCTATCGATGCCCAGCTGGCCCGTCTTGATGCCATCCGTGCTGAGCGTGAGGCTGCTGCCAAGGCCGAGGCTGCCAAGCAGGTTGCTCCTCAGAAGCCTGAGGTGGAGTTTGAGGATTTCGAGAAGATGGATATCCGTACAGCCACTGTTCTTGAGGCTGTCAAGGTTCCAAAGTCTGACAAGCTTCTCAAGCTTACCATCGACACCGGCATTGACAAGAGGGTTATCGTGTCAGGAATCGCCAAGTTTTATTCTCCAGAGGATATGGTAGGCAAGCAGATCTGTATTCTTGCAAACCTCAAGCCTCGTAAGATTTTCGGAATTGAGTCCAAAGGCATGATTCTCATGGCCCGCCAGGGTGACGGCAAGATGCGTTTCATCACCCCAGCCGAAGCTCTCAACAACGGCGCCGACATAGGATAACAATTTTGCTGTCCGGTGCGATTTTCGGTGCGATTTTCGACCCTCTTGACAGGTAAATTCATCTGTAATTGTTTGTATCCTAATTGATTAAGTGACAAGTCTCTTGCCAAGAGGTGTCAATGAAAGGTGGTCTTGGCAGATCTCTTTCCTAGTCCTAATCTCGCAATGCTCTCAATTTCAGAATCTTACCGCGAATGAGTCTGGAATTAAGCCTGCCAAGAAGGTCGAAATTTTGTGCCTGTCCAAGCTAATAAGCCTAATATCGACACGCAGGCAAGAGGCTGGATTTCATACGTGAGGCCATGAAGTCGGCAGCCATCACCAACGAGGCGCTGGCGCAGAAGCTGAACGTCATCCGCAACACCGTCCAACTCTGGTTCAAGAAGGACGACATCACGATCAGCAACATCTACAAGATCGCCGAAGGCTACGGGTGGGAAGTGAACATCACGTTCAAGTTGAAACGGATGAATAACAAGGACTGAATGGACGTATATTAACTTTCTAATATAATTTGTAATGGAGTTACGTAAGGCACTTGCTGTTTGGCTTACCGTGATGACGGCAGCCTGTTCCTGCAACAGAGAAGC
>OQVS01000871.1_pt1 | contig 21095 bp, 17 predicted proteins | sample 1691601 | NCBI WGS metagenome assembly OQVS01 (sample SAMN03418268, study PRJEB22391) | human gut metagenome | biome: human-gut; feature: organic feature; material: feces | host: Homo sapiens | place: Tanzania | collected 2013-01
CTCCCTCTAAGAGTAAAGAGGCGAAGGTCTTGGCTGCTTCTTTAAGCATCTCTACATCTGTTACTGACTCGATGGCGTTGTTCTCGGCTTCGAACTCAGGCTTGTTGATGATCTTTGGATAACCAACGATGATGCGACTTGGGTAGAGGTTATCATAGAGGGCCTTGCTCTCACGAAGGAACTCGGGGGAGAAGAGGAGGTTGAACTTCTTAACTCCTTTCTGGGCGTACTTAAGGTAGAGGTTGCGGGTGTAGCCAACAGGGATGGTTGACTTGATGACCATGATGGCATCAGGATTAACCTCAAGTACAAGGTCGATGACTTCCTCCACGTGGGTGGTGTCGAAGTAGTTCTTTACTGGGTCGTAGTTGGTGGGAGCTGCGATAACCACGAAGTCGGCATCAGCGTATGCTGACTTGCCGTCGAGTGTGGCAACGAGGTTAAGGGGTTTCTCTGCCAAATACTTCTCAATGTAATCGTCCTGGATGGGAGAAATCTTATTGTTAAGCTTCTCTACCTTTTCGGGGATTACGTCTACTGCTGTTACATGATGGTGCTGCGACAGAAGGGTCGCAATGCTGAGACCGACGTAGCCGGTACCGGCTACAGCGATTTTGATGTCTTTAAAATCACGCATATTTTGAGTTTTGAATTTTGAGTTTTGAGTTTTGAATTGTCGGCGAAGCCGATTTTGAGTTTTGAGTTTTGAATTGTTGAGCGGTGCGCAATGTTGAGTTTTGAGTTTTGAGTTTTGAATTGTGCGCTTTGCGCATTAGGATTTGTTCAATGTTGAATTGAGAATACCTAAATCAAAATTCAAAACTGAATAATTCACAATCGGCTTTGCCGACAATTCAAAATTCAAAACTCAAAACTCAAAATTCAAAAAGGTAGCCATAGTTGGCTTGCAACGCCTCGAACTCCGACTCGCAACGGTTGTGTAGCTCAATATCAGTGGTCTTGAACTGAGCTATGGCGTGCTCTATCTCCTCCATTACGGTACGTCCTGCCTGGAAGATGGGATTAAGGTAAGAGCCGGAGGTGTCGACGAAAGGAGCATAATAGTAGTTTATCTCCTCGATGATGAAACAGAAGGTGGCAAAGGCATCCTTAAGGTCCAGTTTCCTGTCGTGCACGTCGGCGAGGGTTTGAATGCGGAGGATGTTGATGTTCTCCACTTGGGCAGCCACCTCCAGAATGGACTTGACACGATGAAAATAGCGGTCGATAAAGGCGTTGCGCTCATGAAGGTTGCGATGGTAGTAGAACGTGCGTTCCTTTTTGTCTGCCTCGTTCTTGTTCACCTCTTCGAAGCGTTCGGCATGAATGCCAGATATGGCAACAGCCATTCCACCAACATCCATGACGAGTTTGCGGTCGCGGGCAATGCGGATGACATAACCCTCGAGTCCGGCATGTTCGCCAGTGACGATGCGAAGCTTAGTGCGGTTTTTGGAATAATAGACGAAGGGACGAAGGAGAAAACGGAGACGATCGGGCTCGGTTTCGGCAATACGCATGAAAGGCTCCATCTGGTTGCAGGGAATAGTAGCCACCTTGCCGGTGCTGCAATTCTTGCACAACCTATGCATGGGAAACTTCTCGTCGAGATATTTCTGTATGTCGTCGGGATTACCTTGTATAAAAACAAGACCGCTGACAGTAGGCTTTTCCACCTCGCGCACGCCACCATTCTTGTTTCTATGGCGAGGCAAATACTTGATGGTTTTATGAACAAAGTAAGTGAGACCGTCGTTCTTCAGTTTCTCCTCGAACGACATAACCTTGGAGTGGTGGACAAAGAGGTAACTCCACGACACGTGGGTATACTTCTCTACCACTGGACCAGTCTGTTCGTCTGGCTCAGAAACGTGGGTGCCCTCTGGAAACGCCTTGTTCTCGGATGAAAGAGAACGCTTAGTCTCGTCGGCTGTAGACTGAGAAATCGTGCAATCCTGCTTCATAACTTCTCTACTACTTTATGTCACTGTTGGCTGCCATCATCTGAGATGGCCGTGCCTGTTTAGCAATAACATTTTTCATAAATCCATACCGTCTTTGTGTATGCTCGTTTTAGTTAGATAAGTACTGTTTTCTCATGATAAAACATACACAAAGAGAAAAACACTGAAAACTAACGCTTTAAGAACATAAGAATGTCGAATTTGTTAAACAATTTAAGCCAAATTTGTAGTTTTGCTAAACTTTTCCATTAGAAAATTATAAGGAATGACGGAAAAATCGTACCTTTGCACGGAAAATACTGTTTTATCATGAGAAAACCATCATTTTTCCCCACCATTTATTAAACATATAAACCTAATGCCCTGAGCTCGGCTTTGCCGGGCGCAGGGCATTAGGGGGCTGTTGATTACTCTCCCCCAGGGCGCTGCCCTGGGCTATGGAGATTATTGGGCTTTCAGCCCGCTTTTGTTTGAGTTTTGCCTCACCATCCTATGGAGAAACTGTCCTTTATTGCTCCAATAAGCGGCAAAGCCGAGCGCAGGGCACATGGATACAATATTGAACTTCAAAATCGGCCTTGCCGGAAATTCAAAACTCAACATTCAACATTCAAAATTCAAAATCGGCATTGCCGATAATTCAAAACTCAAAACTCAAAACTCAAAATTCAACTTCTCACCCCTCAATTCTCTTTATCAGCATTCTGTTTGCCTCGTTGACCCTTGAAATGTCGACAGAGTCAAGATACACTTCGGTAGTCTTTATGGATCTATGTCCCATGCCCACACTAATGACGGAGACAGGCACATTCACGTTTCGTGCAACACTTGCCCATGTGTGGCGCGCAACATAAGTGGTGAGCGGAATTTTCAGTCCTATCCTCTCACCAATCTTCTTCAAGGCCCGATTGATGTTAAGCTGCATACGTTGGCATTGCTCGTATTCGGTGCCATCCTCCTGCTTGATGACGGGAAACAGATAGCGACTGTCCTTGGTTTTAGAGGCATAGCGGTCGATAATTCTCTGTTGAGCTTCCTCCCACTCCACCGTCAGGCTTTGATTGGTCTTCATGCGACTATAGGTCCACATACCATTCCTAAGGTCGGTTTTGCGCAGATAGGCAATATCAACAAAGGACATACCACGCATGTAGTAGCTGAAGACAAAGATGTCGCGGGCGAGAGCTAAGGTAGAGCCTTCACGCAGCTGAAGTTTGGCAATCATCCTCATCTCCTTCTCGCCAATGGCACGCTTGGCGGTAGGAACATACGACAGGTGGACGCGACTGAAGAGATTGCGATTGCGCAAGAGTCCTTCTTCCAAAGCCTTGGAGAACATGGTGTTGAGAGTGCGCAGATAGCAGCGGATGCTGTTCTGCTTAAGTCGGCGGTGGATGAACCATGCCTCTAAATGCTCGATCATGCTGGGCGTGAGTTGGTCGAAGGTAAGGTCGACATCATTGCGGAACGCCTTGAAGCGTCGATAGGCATTGCTGTAGGTGCGGGCTGTGCCATGCCGCATCATCAGCTCCTTGTTGACCACTTGCTCCTGAAGGAACATGAATACAGTCTTGGGCAATGGATTGCGGTTGAAGGCATCGCATAGCTCCTCCACCGTGAAATCATTGTGGTTAAGCTCCATACTGTTGAGAACAAGCTTCCACTGCCTTAACGCCAACTCCACCTTGCTTTGCACAAGAGTCAACACCGCATTACGCTTGCCAGCGGCAGGCACTAAGACAGTAGCGGTATTGGCGTCCCACTCGTGGGGAAAAACGTAAAGTCCGGTGCTAAGCCATTTCACCTTGCGCTTGTGAGTCACCTGAAAATACAATGTACCCTCGGCAGACTGCACTGACGAGGGACGAAACTTAAGTTTTACTGTTGCCATAAATCGGTTATTTTATCTATAATTTATATATAAATATAAATAAGTGACAGTTACTTTATATATTGCCCGAATTTATGGCTCTTCCAAAATTATTGAGAAAAAAATTAGAGCCGTATGCAATTGTTGCAAATATCGGCAACAAAAGCATACAGCTCTATTTCCTATATACAATTTTTATTAACTTCTAAAGCTACGGTTTAGTTCTCCATGAACTTCTTGGCAGCTCTCAACTGATGTCGCATGTTGCTAAGCAACTGCTGACTCTCCTGGAGCAAGTTGAGATAGACGAGCGACACTTGCAGGTTTTTGTTGTCCTGAGCCTGCTGGATGCGGTCGATGTGAAGCTTGCGCACTACTGAAAGCTCATCCTTGCACTTGTCGGCCATAGCCAAGGTCTCGCGATAGTTCTCAAAACGGCCAGTGGAAATCTGCGCCTCGGTCTGCTGCATCAGTTCGTTGATGGTGGTGCGTATGGGGCGGAACTCATCGATGTAGGCCTGCGGCAGAGGGTTGAAGTTGTTGTCGACATGCTCCTTGATTGGGTCGAGGATGCGGCGGAGACAGTAGATATACTGCTCTGAAGAGTTGATGCCAAGGTGGAACCATGTGTTGCGCTCGATGGCAATGTCGGCAGGCACACGTCTCAAGGCGAGAAGCTCCTGGCGGCGGTACTTCTTAAGCATCTCCTTCTCCTTGGAAAGCTCGTTGGCAACCTTGCGGAGGACGCGTGGACGCTCCGACTCCAAACCGTCGATAATCTTGTTGAACTCGTCGGAAGCAAACTTGGCTGTGAAGCTCTGGGTGCGTGACACGTGCTTTGAGAGCAAGTCCCAGACAATCTCGGGGTCGCGGGTGCTCATCATAAGGCGGAACACATTGCTCTTGTCGGCATCCTTCTCCTTCTTGGAGTACTGGATGTTGCTGCGAACGAGCAAGAAAATCACGAGGGCGATGAAGGCTACCTTAGCAAGAATGCCACCGTAGAACATAATCAGGCAGACCACAGCACAAGCTCCGAAAGCCACAGCTGCCGTGATGAACCATCCACCAATAACACTTATCACACCAGTGACACGGAACACGGCACTCTCGCGGCTCCAAGCACGGTCGGCAAGCGAAGAACCCATAGCCACCATAAAGGTAACGTAGGTAGTAGAGAGCGGCAACTTGAAGTTGGTACCAATGGTGATGAGCATTGAAGCCAACACAAGGTTGACGGCTGCTCTAACAACGTCGAAAGCGGCACCATCGTTAAGCTCAACCTCATTCTTGTTGAAGCGGCTGTCGATCCAACGCTTCAGGCACTCGGGCATGTACTGCATCAACCAGCTGTTGGAATCCTGAGTGACGCGGACGATGCTGCGGGCAGCACGGCTGGTGCCAAACATCTCGTCGCCCTCGTCCTGACGGCTAAGGTCGACACTGGTCTTAATAACATTGCGGGCTTTCTTGGATGTAGCCATAGCGACAATCATCACTACTCCGGCTCCGAAGAGATAGAACGGAGGGGTCTGGGCAGACTCCATAAGCGAGGTCATAAGGAACGATGTGTCGCTTGCGCCATTGGCATTGGCTACGAAATCGTTGTAGGAATCAAGACCGGCGAGAGGCACACCGATGAAGTTGACAAGGTCGTTGCCGGCAAATGCCATAGCAAGGCCGAAGGTGCCCATGAGCACAACAAACTTGAACACATTGATGCGGAGAAGATGAAAAACCTGCATCACGATGGAAGAACCGATGAAGGTGTAGACGAGCAACATACCGGTATTGGCATCTACCCAATTGCGGATGTCGTCGCTAAGATAGTGGCTCTTGCCAATGCCCTTGAGGAAGATGAAGTAAGCAAGCGATGTGAAGGCGATGCCACCGAAGAGGGCGATGGAATAGCGTGAGTGCTTCTTGTAATTAAAGGTGAAGACAATACGCGAAATCCACTGAACCACGATACCAAAGACAAAGGCTATGGCTACACTCACGAAGATGGCAACAATCACACTCAAAGCCTTGTCGGTGTTGAGCAAATCGCCAAACTCAAGCGACGGGTCGGTTGCAATCTTGATGGCTGCAAGAACAAATGTACCGCCGAGAAGTTCGAACACGAGTGAAACGGTGGTGGAGGTAGGCATTCCCAATGTGTTGAACATGTCGAGCACAATGACGTCGGTGACCATCACCGCAAGGAAAATCGTCATCACATCGTAGAACGTGAAGTTGGCTGGCTGCATGATGCCGTGGCGAGCCACATCCATCATGCCCGTAGACATGACTGCTCCGAATGCCACACCAAACGAGGCTACTATCATAACAGTGCGGAACTTTGCCACCTTGGCTCCAATGGCACTGTTAAGGAAGTTAACGGCGTCGTTGCTGACACCAACGAAAAGGTCGAACACTGCCAGACATAGCAGAAAGACGACAATACACAAATACATTGTTTCCATTTATTGTTTAATATAATGTTTGTACTTTGTTATGTATATAATGTTTCACTTGCTCTTTTTCACGATGCAAAATTACTGTCACTATATTACACGGGGTTTAAACACATGTTACAATCGTGTTACAATTTCTGGTGGGAGTAAAGGAGAAGTTAATCCCCCATACTGTTATATGCTAAATATTGTTAACCACAGAAAGATAAAGAAAGAATTGTTTTCGTGAACAGCAGAAAAACTGTACCTTTGCACCCGCAATTTTGCAACAATAATTATATTTTAATTTTTAACAACAATGAATCGATACGAAACCGTTTTCATTTTGACTCCCGTTTTGTCTGATGAACAGATGAAGGAAGCGGTCGCAAAGTTCAAGAAGCTCCTCACCGACAAGGGTGCAGAGATTGTGAACGAGGAGACCTGGGGACTCAAGAAGATGGCTTATGCTATTCAGAAGAAGTCAACAGGATTCTATTGCCTGCTCGAGTTCAAGGCTGAGCCTACAATCGTTAAATCTCTCGAAACTGGCTATCGCCGCGACGAGAAGGTAATCCGTTACATGACAGTTAAGCTCGACAAGTATGCTGCACAGTATGCTGAGAAGAGACGTAACAAATTCGCAAACAAGGAGGCTTAAATTATGGCAGCAGTAGAATCAGAAATTCGCTATTTGACTCCACCTTCAGTGGACACACGCAAGAAGAAGTATTGCCGTTTCAAGAAGAGCGGCATCAAGTACATCGACTACAAGGATCCTGAGTTCCTCAAGAAGTTCTTGAACGAGCAGGGCAAGATCCTTCCTCGTCGTATCACAGGTACATCTTTGAAGTATCAGCGCCGCGTAGCACAGGCTGTTAAGCGTGCTCGCCAGATTGCTTTGCTTCCTTACGTAACCGATTTGATGAAATAATTATTAAGGAGGAATAGCAATGGAAATCATACTTAAAGAAGATATTATCGGACTGGGTTACAAGAACGACATCGTTAATGTAAAGAGTGGTTACGGTCGTAACTACCTCATTCCCCAGGGCAAGGGTGTAATCGCATCTGAGTCAGCAAAGAAGGTTCTCGCTGAGAACTTGAAGCAGCAGGCTCACAAGCTCGCTGCCATCAAGGCTGAGGCTGAAAAGAAGGCTGAGCAGCTCAACGGTGTTGAGCTCGTTATCGCTGTTAAGGTTAGTGCTACTGGTGCTACTTACGGTTCGGTTAACGCTGCTATCGTTGCTGCAGAGCTCGCTAAGAAGGGCATTGAGATTGACCGCAAGATCATCACAATGCGCGACATCAAGCACGTTGGCGACTTCGAGGCTACTATCCACTTCCACAAGGAGGTTGAGGTTAAGGTGCCTGTTAAGGTAGTTGCTGAGAACGCAGTTGTAGAGGCTCCTAAGGCTGAAGAGGCTGAGGTAGAGGCTCCTAAGGCTGAGGAGAACGCTGCTGAGTAATTTTCTTAGACAGTAAGTCAGAAAAAAATAATAAAGGAGACAAACGCTTGTTGAGAGTGTTTGTCTCCTTTTTTAATTTTTGATTTTTGAGTTTTGAATTTTCAGAACCCTAAATCACCACCAACTCAAAATTCAAAATTGAACAATTCAAAATCGGTTTTGCCGATAATTCAAAACTCAAAATTCAAAAATCAAAACTCTACACAAGTCCCGTGTTCAACAGATTATCCATTGTGTTTTGTATTCTTATTCTATGCTTGTCGGAATAATAAATGCTCATTATTCGGCGGGGTTCAAACTCAGAAGGTGAGAGGGCAAGAGCCACATGGCCCATGGTGCGACGAAGATTAAGCTCCACACAGGGGTGAAGGAGGAAACCAGAGCCACTATTTTTGGCCACAGCCATCATGTCGATGCCGAAGGGACCGTAGTAGACTCCATTCATCAAAGGTTGCAGAATGGTCTGTATCTGCTGGCAGATGGTGTCGACAAGCGCGAGGTCGACATATTGCGACAACATCTCGCGCTTGTCGTTCTCCGTGGCACATATACTTCCGGTATAGGCACCAGCACGTGTGTCGAAGAGAGAGAGACCTGAATAGACGATACCCTTGTCGGGAGTGCTCTGAAACTCCATACCGAAGTCGTAGACCTTAGCATAGAACGGCTCTACCATTATTCCACCTTGCTGGCGAATGACGTTTCTCAGCCATCCCACAGTATGCTCGTCAGGCTCTGGAGTATTAATATAACGTATGCCTCTGCCACTGCAACTCCAAGGCGATTTAAGCACACTCTTGCCATACTGACCAATCATAGCCAAAGTCTTCTGCTCAGAATCGCAATACACACTCTCACCCACCACCGAAGGATTGGCATCGTGAAGCAAAGGAAGCAGATGCTCAGAGGCAAACTGACGACTGCTCATCTGGCGTATGGCAGCAAGGGCGGCATCATCAGGCAGGAACTGCTGCAGAGAGGGTTGAGCGCGAAGCAACTGGCCTCTTACGGCAACGTCCCATCCCCACGGCTCAATCTTAACAGCCGAGGAAGTGTCGAGAGCGAGATTGCGGAGATCGTCGAGGGTGACAAACAGCACATCGTGGGCATATTTACGAATATGCCGAACAGCCTCAACGGCAGCCTCAACATCGTCCACCACCACCATGTCGCCATCATCAGCCCAAATGGCAGGAAGAAAACTCAAGTCGGCACGCATCTGGCGTCCGGCATGTGGGGGTGTGAAGCGTGGCATGTTCATAGCCAGCGCAATGTCGTGTTCGGGATTGAATATATGAAGTCGCATTATAAATTTTGTTTTGCTTTATTGACGTGCAAAGTTAGAGTTTTTATCAAGAACAACAAAATAAATGGACATAAAAAAGTGTTGACGATGGAGTTCATGACGCTCCACGGTCAACACTTTTGAAATTATTAATTTTTAGTTGTTAATTATCAATTACAACTGTGCATGGAATCACCCGTTAATCAATAATTACGAATTATTACATAGTTCCCAGCCAATGAATAATCAATAATCAGTGATTAAAAATTATCACATGGTTTTGCCCAACCCAATTAATAACTAATAATTAACAACTAATCATTTTATTTAGACCTGCTCGCTCCAGTCCTCCTGGCTCTTACGAACGTAAGTCTGGTAGCGGAGCTTAGCCATCTTCTCTGCCTGGCTGAAGAGCTCGTCGGCCTCCTTCGGGAATGCCTTCTGTACTGACAGATAACGAACCTCGCCAAGGAGGAAGTCGCGGAAGTCTTCCCACTTAGGAGCCTTAGAGTCGAGAGTGAACGGATTCTTGCCCTCATCGGCCAACTGTGGGTTGAAACGCCACAAGTGCCAGTAACCGCAATCAACAGCGAGCTTCTCCTCGTTCTGTGAGCGACCCATACCGCCCTTGCGCTTCAAACCGTGGTTGATACACGGAGCGTAAGCGATGATGAGTGACGGACCTGGATAAGCCTCAGCCTCACGGATAGCCTTCAATGTCTGAGCATTGTCAGCACCCATAGCAATCTGAGCTACATAGATGTAGCCGTAAGTTGTCTGCATCAAGCCGAGATCCTTCTTGCGGATACGCTTGCCCTGAGCAGCGAACTGAGCGATAGCACCAAGAGGAGTAGACTTAGACGACTGACCACCAGTGTTAGAGTAAACCTCAGTATCGAGTACGAGGATGTTAACGTCCTCACCAGAAGCCAATACGTGGTCGAGACCACCGTAACCGATATCGTAAGAAGCACCGTCGCCACCGATAATCCACTGGCTACGCTTTACGAGATAGTGGTCGAGAGTCTTGAGCTCTGCGCATACAGGGCAACCCTGCTCAGCACCAGCAGCGATAAGCGGCTTAAGCTCGGCAGCAGCCTCCTTAGAACCCTCAGAATCGTTCATGTTGGCCATCCACTTGTCAGCAGCAGCTACGAACTCTGCAGGAACATGCTCATCAGCCTTAGCCTCCTCGAGGAGATGGCAGATGCGCTCCTTCATCTTCTTGTTACCCATTACCATACCGAGACCGAACTCGCAGAAGTCCTCGAACAATGAGTTGTCGAATGCAGGACCCTGACCCTTAGCGTTCTTTGTGTAAGGTGTTGAAGGGATAGAAGCAGAGTAGATAGAAGAGCAACCAGTAGCGTTGGCAATCATCTGACGGTCGCCGAAGAGCTGAGAGATGAGCTTAACGTAAGGAGTCTCACCGCAACCAGAGCAAGCACCTGAGAACTCGAACAGAGGCTGAGCGAACTGAGAGTTCTTCGGGCTCTGCTTGATGTCTACGAGATCCTGCTTAGAAGATACGTTGTGAACGAGGTATTCCCAGTTCTGTGCTTCCTTCTGCATGTCCTCAGCGTCAACGTTGAACGGAACCATCTTGAGAGCCTTCTCTAGCTCACCAGTCTCCTTGTTCTTCTTGCCCGGACAAACGTCGGCACAGTTGCCGCAACCAAGACAGTCGAGTACTGAAGTCTCAATGCGGAAGTGCATACCCTTGAGAGCAGCCGGAGCCTTGATTTCCTGTGTCTCGAGACCCTCGATGCCAGCAAGCTCCTCGTCGGTAAGAACGAACGGACGGATAGCAGCGTGAGGACAAACGAATGAACACTTGTTACACTGGATACAGTTCTCAACATTCCATACAGGAACGAATGCCTCTACACCACGCTTCTCGAATGCAGATGTACCGTTCTGCCATGTACCGTCTACTGTGTCGTGCTTAACGAAGTCAGAAACCTTCAAGAGGTCACCTGCCTGGCCGTTGATAGGACGAACGAGCTCCTTAACGAATGCTGGAGCGTTATCCTCCTTAGCCTCATCGTCAGCGAGGTTAGCCCAAGCTGGATCTACTGTCAACTGCTTGTACTCACCACCACGGTCAACAGCGCCGAAGTTCTTGTCAACAACGTCCTGACCCTTCTTAGAGTAAGACTTAACGATGAATGCCTTCATCTGCTCTACAGCGAGATCCAAAGGAATAACCTCTGTGATACGGAAGAATGCAGACTGGAGGATGGTGTTGGTACGGTTGCCGAGACCAATCTCCTGAGCAATCTTGGTTGCGTTGATATAGTAAACTGTGATGTTGTTCTGAGCGAAGCAACGCTTTACCTTGTTAGGAATGAAGTTAACAAGCTCCTCACCATCGAAGATAGTGTTCAAAAGGAAGAAGCCATTCTTGCGAAGACCACGAGTAACGTCATACATGTGGAGGTAAGCCTGAACGTGGCAAGCCACGAAGTTAGGAGTATTTACCTGGTATGCGCTGTGGATTGGGCTATCACCGAAACGGAGGTGTGAGCAAGTGAAACCACCTGACTTCTTAGAGTCGTAAGAGAAGTAAGCCTGGCAATACTTGTTGGTGTTGTTACCAATAATCTGAACAGAGTTCTTGTTGGCACCTACAGTACCGTCGGCACCGAGACCGTAGAACTTAGCCTCGAACAAGTCGTCGCCACCCATTGGGATCTCCTCTTCCTCAGGAAGTGAAGTGAATGTAACGTCGTCAACGATACCAACAGTGAAGTGATTCTTAGGCTGCGGGAGCTCGAGGTTCTTGAACACAGCAACAATCTTGGCAGGAGTTGTGTCGGAAGAACCGAGACCATAACGTCCACCAACGATAAGCGGCTTGCGCTCGTCGTCGTAGAGAGCCGACTTAACGTCGAGGTACAGAGGCTCACCCTCAGCACCCGGCTCCTTAGTGCGGTCGAGAACAGCGATGCGCTTAACAGTAGCAGGAAGAGCCTTCTTCAAGAAGTCAACAGAGAACGGACGGTAGAGGTGAACAGCCACCATACCAACCTTCTTGCCCTGCTTGTTGAGGTAGTCGATAGCCTCGCGAGCAGGCTCTGTAGCCGAACCCATGAGGATGATAACGTTCTCGGCATCCTCAGCTCCATAGTAGTTGAAGAGGTGATACTCACGGCCAGTGATCTTAGTCATCTCGCCGAGGTACTTCTCTACTACCTCAGGAATACGGTCGTAGTACTCGTTGCAAGCCTCACGATGTGTGAAGAATGTCTCAGGGTTCTCAGCAGTACCGCGAGTAACAGGACGCTCAGGAGTAAGAGCACGGTCGCGGAAACGCTTGATATACTCTGGGTTTACCAACGGACGGATGTCTTCCATATCCATCTCCTCGATCTTGTGGTACTCGTGAGATGTGCGGAAACCATCGAAGAAGTTGATGAAAGGCACAGAAGTCTCAAGAGTAGCGAGGTGAGGAACAGCCGAGAGGTCCATAACCTCCTGCACTGAACCAGAGCAGAACATAGCGAAGCCAGTCTGACGGCAAGCCATAACGTCCTGGTGGTCACCAAAGATACAGAGAGAGTGAGAAGCCAATGTACGAGCCGAAACGTTGAACACGCAAGGCAGCAACTCGCCAGCAACTTTGTACATGTTAGGAATCATCAACAACAGACCCTGCGAAGCAGTGTAAGTTGAAGTGAGGGCACCAGCCTGGAGTGAGCCGTGCAATGCGCCGGCAGCACCAGCCTCCGACTCCATTTCCTGGATAGAAACTCGCTGACCGAAGAGGTTCTTGCGACCCTTGGCAGCCCATTCATCTACGTGCTCAGCCATCGGAGATGACGGAGTGATAGGATAGATAGCAGCAACCTCTGTGAACATGTAGCTCACGTGAGCGGCAGCTGTGTTACCATCACATGTGATAAACTTTTTTTCTTTAGCCATTTTGTTATAAAATAAAAAATGTTAGTGTATTTTGTTTTAGTATAATAATCCGAACATCCACAAGGGAATGTAGTTGTCGTGTCCTACGGTAGAATTGTAGACAGCATAGAGAATGTCGGGGGCATTGCGTTGCCTTGCCGAATGGGTGCCGTCAACAATCTTGAATTTCAACCGCTCGTCCACGATATAGTAAGCATCCTTGTTGCCCTGATTCACCTTATGGTCCTTCCACACCAAGTTAACGAAAAACGTTTCCATAGCATCTTGTGTGTTAGCCACAATGGGATAGATAGCGTACATCAGATTCGGGTTATACATCATCACCTTAGAGGGCTTCTTGGGGAAATCGTCGCCCACATGGTAAATCATGTTGATAAGACGCGCGTCCGACAAATACTTGATGTAGTTCATCACGGTGGCACGACTTGTCTCGATATTGCTGGCAAGATTGCTTATGTTTGGAGCCTTAGGTCCCTCAACGGCAAGAAGATAGAACAGTTTCTTTATCTTGGTGAGATACTTCAGCTCTATCTGCTTGATGAGCAAAATGTCGACTTCGGTCATCATGTTCATTGTCTTCAGCAGGTTCTCCTCGAAGTTGCGATGCTCGCGAAAGAAGGGATAAAAGCCATGATGAAGATAATTGGTGAAATGCGACTGAATGTCTATCTGCTGAGCAAACTCATTGGCAATATCGACGTGTCGCTCAAGAATTTCGTCAAGAGTGTATTTGGCGAAGTTCTTGCCAGTGAGCAGGTTGAGATACTCGCGGAAGGAAAATCCCCTGAGATTGTAGCTCTTTACTATTCCGCCCAATTCGGGGTTTTCCTCCTTCAAGCGCATCACACTCGACCCAGTGAACACAATCTTAAGTCCTGGACACTGGTCGTAGCACTGGCGAAGCTCGCTGCTCCAATCCTGCTGTTTGAACACCTGGTCGATAAGCAGAACCTTACCTCCGCGCGCGTAGAAATCGGCTGCAAAGTCGGCTATGCCACGTCCTTGGAAGTAGAAGTTGTTCATGTTCACATACAGGCAGCGGCGGTCGTCGGCAGCAAAGTTCTCTTTGGCGTATTGCAACAGAAACGTGGTCTTTCCAATACCACGAGTACCCTTAATGCCAATAAGGCGGTCGTTCCAGTTGATCTCGTCCATGAGATCTCGTCTAACTGGAGCGTCCGTATGCTCAACGAGGTATTTGTGTGTCTTGAAGAAAGCTTCCATTTTTTGTGTGACTGTTGTTTAACTTTGCAAAGGTAATATTTATTTCTTTATTTGCAAACTCTATATTACAAAATCTTAGATTTTTTATTTTTTTTACATTCTCACGAGTTATGACTACCTTATAATGACGAGGTAAAAAAATAATTAGTTAACTTTGCAATGATTTACACAATAAATCATGCAATCTCTACATTATAATATATAAAGAACAAAACGCAATAAAAACAATATGGAAGTAATAAAAACTGATATTGAGGGAGTGGTAATCATCGAGCCACGCATATTCAAGGATGCGCGAGGCTATTTCTTCGAGAGTTACTCACAACGAGAGTTTGAAGAGAAAGTGGGCAAGGTGGACTTCTGCCAGGACAACGAGAGCATGTCGTCGTATGGAGTGATGCGCGGACTGCATTTCCAGCGTCCCCCATTCACACAAAGCAAACTGGTGCGTTGTGTAAAGGGCCGCGTGCTTGATGTGGCTGTCGACATACGCAAGGGAAGCCCTACATACGGAAAGCATGTGGCTGTGGAGCTCTCAGAGGACAACCACCGCCAGTTCTTCATTCCGAAGGGGTTTGCTCACGGCTTTGCAGTATTGAGCGATGTGGCTGTGTTCCAATACAAATGCGACAACTTCTACCATCCGGAGGCAGACGGAGGCATATCCATACTCGACGACTCATTGGGCATCGACTGGCGCATACCTACCGACAAGGCCATACTCAGCGAGAAAGACACCAAACATGTTATGCTGAAGGACTTTGACTCTCCTTTTTAACAAACCTTACAGATAAAACCAATACATCATGAATATACTCATAACTGGAGCCAACGGACAACTCGGACACGAGATGCAACGTGTGGCAAAAGAAAGCAACGACAACTATATCTTCACAGATGTGGCTGAGGGATACGAGAACCTCGACATCACAGACCTCGAAGCCATACGCAAAATGGTGAAGGCGAACAATATTGAAATCATCGTCAACTGTGCCGCCTATACAAATGTAGACCGTGCAGAATCTGACTTCGATACTGCCAACCTCATCAACAACACGGCAGCAGGCAATCTCGCCACAGCAATGAAGGAGGTGGAAGGCACACTGATACACGTGTCAACCGACTATGTGTTCCAGGGCGACCGCAACATTCCATGCCGCGAAGACTGGCCTACCAACCCACTCGGAGTATACGGAAAAACAAAACTTGCAGGCGAGAAGGCTATAGAGGCCACAGGATGCCAACACATCATCCTGCGCACGGCTTGGCTCTACTCGCAATGGGGCAAGAACTTCGTAAAGACTATGCAGAGCCTAACAGCATCGAAGGACTCGCTCAAGGTGGTGTTCGACCAAGTGGGAACACCCACCTTTGCCGGCGACCTTGCCGACGCCATAGCCCACATCATCAACACCCGACAACTCGACAAGACGGGCATCTACCACTTCTCCAACGAGGGCGTATGCTCATGGTTCGACTTCGCCAAGATTATCTGCGAACTGTCGGGCAACACATGCGACATACAGCCTTGCTACAGCGAGGAGTTTCCAAGTCCCGTGAAGCGTCCGCACTTCTCCGTGCTCGACAAGTCGAAGCTGAAAAGCACATTCGGCATAAGAGTGCCTTACTGGACCGACTCGCTGAAGAAGTGCATCAAGCAACTTGCTGACAACAACTAACCATTATAAATTTTAAATCATAAACAACTATGAGAACAATCATCATCACTGGAGGAGCCGGATTCATCGGCTCACACGTAGTTAGACTATTCGTCAACAAGTACCCCGAATATCATATCATCAATCTCGACAAATTGACGTATGCGGGAAACCTCGCCAACCTCAAGGACATAGAGAACCGCGACAACTACACATTCGTAAAGGGCGACATCTGCGACTTCGAGCTCGTAATGCGCCTGATGCAGGAACACCACGTCGACGGCATCATCCACCTTGCTGCCGAGAGTCATGTCGACCGCTCTATCAAGGACCCCTTCACCTTCGCACGCACCAACGTGATGGGCACACTCACTCTGCTGCAGGCTGCCAAGCTCTACTGGGAGTCGCTGCCCGAGAAATACGAAGGCAAGCGTTTCTACCACATCTCTACCGACGAGGTGTATGGCGCGCTGGAGCTTACACATCCTGAAGGCATCGAGTCGCCATTCACAACCAAGGCTTCGAGCAGCCACCACCACGCTTATGGCGAAGACTTCTTCACAGAGGACTTGAAGTACAACCCCCACTCGCCCTACTCTGCCTCAAAAGCTTCGAGCGACCATTTCGTGCGTGCCTTCCACGACACATACGGAATGCCAACCATCGTGACCAACTGCTCCAACAACTATGGCCCATATCAGTTCCCCGAGAAGCTCATTCCGCTCTTCATAAACAACATTCGCCACCGCAAGCCACTGCCAGTATATGGCGAGGGACTGAACGTGCGCGACTGGCTATATGTTGAGGACCATGCACGCGCAATCGACCTTATCTTCCATGAGGGAAAAATAGCCGACACCTACAACATCGGCGGTTTCAACGAGTGGAAGAACATCGACATCATACACGTGCTCATCAAGACTGTAGACCGACTCTTGGGACGCAAGGAAGGTGAGGACCTCAACCTCATCACACACGTAACCGACCGTATGGGCCACGACATGCGCTATGCCATCGACTCGCGCAAACTTCAGCGCGAACTGGGTTGGGAGCCTTCGCTTCAGTTTGAGGAAGGCATCGAGAAGACCGTACGCTGGTATCTCGACAACCAGGCATGGATGGACAATTTGACTTCGGGCGACTATCAGAAGTATTATGACGATATGTATAAGGATAGATAAAAAAAATCAAGGGCAGAAGTCAAGACCAATACATTTGTTTTGAAAGAAATATCCCACAAAACAAGAAATGTAAAGCCTTTAGCTTCTGCCCCTTTGATTTCTAACTTCTATTTATTTGTCGAGCAAACTAACTTGTCGAGGAATGCGAGTGGCACAGTCACCTCACGAGCGACCTTGATGCGTGCCCCCCAGAAGTACTGTCAATCGGCTTTATCGACCCATCGCTGTTATACTCCAATGTCTTCATAACTACACTTCGCTTATACGAGTGTCCGTCGTGCAGCGAACCATCATGAGTGAAGTAGAGCCACTGGTCCTTGAACTTCACAATAGACGGATGAGTGGTGTTGCTGTTGCCCGACACTCCATCGATGAGTCCCATCGGTTTCCAAGGTCCCATGATATTGTCGCTCATGGCATAACCCATACGCTCTGGCCAGCTCACGGCATAGGTGAGATAGTACTTGCCATTGCGCTTGTGCACCCACGGAGCCTCGGTGAATGGGAAATCGTCGCCAAGGTCGAGCTGATGTATGTCGCCATCAATCTCAATCATGTTGTCCTTGAGTTTGGCAATATAGCACTGGCGGTTGCCCCATATAATATAAGGTGTATTGTCGTCGTCGATGAAGATGGCAGGGTCGATGCACGCCCAACTGTGCTTTGAGCCACGACAGTCTTTATTGGTAAGCAATGGTTTGCCCAACGCATCCTTGTACGGACCCGTAATCTTGTCGCTCACAGCCACGCCTATGCCACACCAGTTGGTAGACACATACCAGTAGTACTTGCCATTGCGCTTTGCCACATGTCCTGCAAAAGCCTGCTTGCTGTCAGCCCACTTAAAGGCAGAAATGTCGAGACCTACGGGATGTTGATGCCAATGCTTTAGGTCGGTTGTGGAGAATGTGAGCCAGTCATTCATCTTATACTCATTTCTTGGAGCGTCGTCCTCGTCGTGTCCAGCAAAAAGCCAAAGAGTGTCGCCCTCAACGTATGCGGCTGCATCGGCAGTATGAACATGCTTGAAAAGCGGATTGCCATTAGCTATCAGGTCGATAGAACCATCCTTGTTAACTACGGCATTTGATGGCGTGACGGGCTTGATAGTTCCATCAGCATTAAACTCCATACGGTCGATGCACACCTCACGGTGAATGCCAGGCTTCTCATCAGCATAGATGAAATATTTGTTGATACGGTGATAGACAATATACCAATCGTCTGTACCCGGAACATTTATAACGGAATTATGAGCTGTGCCATAGATACTGTGCTTTTGGTCTTGCTGAATGACAATAGGCTCCTTGGCTACAGTTATCGGACCAAGCGGCGATTTGGCTGTGCCATAAGCCACATGATAGTTGGCAGAGCCAGTATCGTCAACCGACCACATGAAGTAGTAGATTCCGTTACGGAAGAACACGTATGGAGCCTCGCGATAGGCATAATCTTTCAAGGTTCCACCATCGGGAGTGAGCACTTTCAGGGTTTGTGGCTTTATGGCAGTCATGTCCTTTTGAAGTTCTGCTCCAGCCATATAGCCGTTGCCCCAATAGAGGTAAGGCTTCTTTGAGCGTGGGTCAATGAACACGTCCACGTCAATCTGCTGTCCGCGGCAACCATTGGGAATGGTGTTTATTATCGACTTGCCATGATCTACAAACGGACCAGTAGGACTGTCGCTCACAGCTACACCTATCTCCTTGCCACCGCCTGCCTTGGGGTTGGCACTATAATAGAGATAGTACTTGTATTTACCCTTACCCACCTTCACTTCCTGAATGGCAGGAGCCCACAGATTGCCGTTGGTCCAAGGTATCTGACCATTCTTGGCATTAAGCACCTCGCCCTCATCGCGCCATTCCTTAAGGTCAGCCGACGAGAAACATTGATAAGTATATCCGCCCCAACCTGGCGCTCCATCTGTTGTGGAATAGATGTAGTAGCGGTGGGTGAGATTGCTGTATACTATCTCCGGATCGGCATGAAAGCCGGGGAGAATTGGGTTCTGCTGCGCCTTGGTCTGCGAGGGGCAGAGAGCAAGTGCGAGAAGCACAGAAACAAAAAATTTCTTCATATATTTTTTTATTTGTCAAAAATCAAAATTCAAAATTGAACAATTCAACATTCAAAACTCAACATTCAACATTCAAAATTGGCGTCAGCCGACAATTCAACATTCAAAACTCAACATTCAACATTCTCTTCGCCTCCTTCTCCGTTATCTGCACCACAGCTCCATGCTTAGGCTGGTCGAAGTTAGTGGCAAACATTGTGCCCTCATTGAAATGTCCAAGCGGGCGGAACGTCTTGAAGTCGGTTGTCTCCACGAAGCCAAAGTTGTGCACCTTCTGTCCATAGTGGTCGTACATCAGTATCCACTTATCCTCGCCAATGCGTTTCCACACAGTAGGAGCCTCACAAGCAGTAGGCTCTGGGTCGCACCATGCAGGGTCGTACTGCCAACCGCTGTTAATATTCTCCGATGTGGCTTGCTTAATACCAGGAGTACCGTCATGTGCCACATAAAACAAATGATACTTGCCCTGCGCATAACAGATGTCGCCATCAATGGCTGTTATCTTAGTGTCAGGATACTCAAAGAGAAGCTTAGGTGTGGTCTCGATACGGTTGAAATCGTTGTTGACATAAACATAATACAATTTGTTAGGTCCATTCTTATGACGCATGGTGAAATAAATCATCAGTCGTCCAGCCTTCTCGTCGTAGATAGTCTCTGGAGCCCAAGCGCAACCGATATCGGCAAGCTCGGGCGACATCTCGTTGATGTTGACCACAGTGTGAGTCCAATGGATAAGGTCGCGCGACTTCATCAGCACAAGTCCACGATTGTTGCCCCATCCGTATGTGGCTCCGTCACGTTCCCATTCCGTTGCACGCTTACCCTCGCGTTGCGCGAAGATATGAAGGTCGGTGGCTGCAAGATAGAAAGCACCGTCAGGACCGCGATATATATGCGGGTCGCGCACGCCACGTTGCTCTGCTATAGTGTCGCCACTTATTACCGGACGCGCATTATTAAGAGCAGTGAAATGATAGCCATCGCGACTCAAAGCCATATACAAGCTATGAGTGTCGTCGCGATGAAACACCATGAGATAAGCCGACATCTTCTTTTCGCTTATCGGTTTCTTGCCTGCTGCCGAGGCTATAGCCATAGGCAACATAAGCATTAATAATAGAAGTTTTACACCTTTGTTCATTACTTGAAATTGAGGTTTTCTTTAATAGGTTTTATAATACTCGTAAATTATACGGCAAAATTACGCAAAATGTCTATTACAAAGGTGGACAAATCGTGCGAAAAAGTGTACAAATCATTAAATGAGTGTATTTCTTACGCTTTTTGAGAAAAATAAAGGAGTTATGGGCCTAAGCCATACCTCCTGCAGTCACCTCGGAAGGCGTAATTCCATACTCTTTCTTAAAACATCTGCGGAAATTAGTAAAAAGCTATCAAGGCGAAGGTTGTTGACATATACTGTGTCGTGAAGGGTGCGTTCGAGGACTACTGGTTTGGGAGTGGAGCAACTGGAGCAGCTCATGATAAAGCTTATGCAGATAGTCATTATCACAGCAAACCAATAGAAGTCGCTTACCATAGAGCGAAGCCAATCACGCTGTCCAAAATCATTTATACCTAAAATCCTTAAAACCTAATCAATTAGTAAACTTTAAGTATTGTTTCTTAATTAAATCTCAAATACATTCCATGTTTTCAATTTTCAATAAGTACCTTTGCACTTGAATCATTAAAAAATGTATAACTAATAAAACATATTTTACAACATGTACAACATTACACAACTTTCCTTTAAGGGAACAATATACACTAAGTGGTATATACGTTATTTGAGATTTAATGTGATGAAAAATTTGCGGCATTATTGCGGCATTAGTTGCATTTTACCTGTCAATTACAGGCTATAATTTTATAAATAGAAGTGTAAGGTTTCTATTAATTATGGTAACTTGATACAAAATTGGGTAGGAGGTAAATGTTATCCATAAAAGGCATTTACCTCCTACTTTCACATTTACCGACCTCCCACACCACCGTA
>OQVS01000880.1_pt1 | contig 20992 bp, 17 predicted proteins | sample 1691601 | NCBI WGS metagenome assembly OQVS01 (sample SAMN03418268, study PRJEB22391) | human gut metagenome | biome: human-gut; feature: organic feature; material: feces | host: Homo sapiens | place: Tanzania | collected 2013-01
GTGCAGCAGATGATGCAGCAGGACTTACAATTTCTGAGAAGATGAGAAAGCAGATTAAAGGACTTGACAGAGCTTCAACAAATGCAGAGGATGGCGTTTCAGCAGTACAGACAGCTGAGGGTGCCCTCACAGAGGTTCACTCAATGCTTCAGCGTATGAACGAGCTTGCAACACAGTCTGCAAACGGTACAAACTCTAACACAGACCGTAAGGCAATCCAGGACGAGATTGACCAGCTTACAACAGAGATTGACCGTGTATCAGAGACAACAAAATTCAATGAGACATACCTCTTAAAGGGCGATGGTGCAGAGAAAGAGCATAACGTTAATGCACATGATGCAGGACTTGATGGTGTTACACTTACAGATAAGGGCGATTCTGTTGAAGTTGCATTAAAAGAACTCAAAGGTGGAGACAAAATTAGTATTGCGGGTAAGAACTATACAATCGGAGCAGAAGCAAAAGATGTTACGCAGCTTTTCACTGATGCAAACGTCACTGATGCGCCTGATAAGAAGGTAACAATTGACGGAACTGAATACACATATTATGATACAGCGGTTGGTGGAGGTGCCCTTAAAACTAAAGGATTTTATGCTTCTCAGCCAGCAGCAGCAGATAAAGATTCTGCAAGTCCTACATATACTGGTATAACAGATATTGCAGCCTTAAAGGGTGTTACAATTTCAGCTGGTGGAAAGTCTGTGACAACGATGGGTACCGCAACAGATGGTGTAGATGACAAAGATTCTAGCGTCATTACAGCTAAAAAAGCATATATGTTAGAAACAGCAGAAATCCTTAAAGCTAGCGGTATCGGTGCTGATAAAGCAGCAACAGCAACAGGTAATGATGCATTAGCTACTGCAACAAACAAGTTCACCCTCACAAAAGGCACAGTAAACTACAACGATGCCTTAAGCTTCAACCTTCATGTAGGTGCTGATGCTGACATGACAAACAAGATTACAGTCAACATCGACTCAATGAACTCTGCAGGACTTGGAGTAAAGGGTATCAAGGCTGATACAGAGCAGGATGCAACATACGCAATCGATGCAATTGCAGATGCTATCTCAACTGTTTCTTCACAGCGTTCTGCACTTGGTGCAGTTCAGAACCGTCTTGAGCACACAATCAACAACCTCGACAACGTAGTTGAGAATACTACATCAGCTGAGTCTCGTATCCGTGATACAGATATGGCTGAAGAGATGGTTAACTACAGCAAGAACAACATTCTTGCTCAGGCTGGACAGTCTATGCTTGCACAGGCTAATCAGTCAAACCAGGGTGTACTTTCACTCTTACAGTAATCATCTACAATTTAATGTTGTACAAATCAAAAAGAGCCCGAAAGGGCTCTTTTTGTTATGCACTTCTTTCTCTTAGCATGAAAATGTACGATTATTTATTCCCGAATAAATTGCAGACACCCCCTGTAAAGTAGTATAATAACAACAATTAATACAGCTAATTGCACAAATGGGAATTGGCAATAAGCATGAAAAGAGGTTTACACTATGGACGTAAGAAAAATGAGAAACGAATTACTTGGAAAGCGCCTTGTGGCTGCGCTTGAGTCGCGCAACATGGAGGCCTATTATGTAGAGACAAAGGAGGAGGCTGTTAAGAAGGCACTGGAGCTGATTCCAAAGGGCAGCTCAATCAATATGGGCGGTGCCACATCGGTGAAGGAATGTGGTCTGTATGAGGCCCTCTCAAACGGAGAATATCAGTTTTATGACAGGGACAAGGTGTCTACGCAGGAGGAGAAGCAGGAGATAGCGTTAAAGGCATTTACATCGGATTATTTCCTTGGAAGTGTCAATGCGATGAGCGAGGATGGCGTATTTATCAATATTGATGGAAATGCAAACCGCGTGGCTGCCTATGCTTACGGACCGAAGCATGTGCTTCTTATAGTGGGCATGAACAAGGTCGTAAAGACTGAGGCAGACGCTATGAGCCGTGCGAGAAATGAGGCTGCGCCAATCAATGCACAGCGCTTTGGCATCGACACACCATGCTCCAAGAACGGTACCTGCTTTGATTGCAAGAGCCCGCAGTGTATCTGCTGTCAGATTCTGACTACACGCTTTTCAAGGGTGAAGGGACGTTTTCAGATTATTCTTGTGGATGAAAATCTGGGCTTTTAATATGTGAACAGCTGGAAAGGAAACATACAAAATGGGATATTTAATCAGTGAGACAACAAAAGAGGAGCGCGAGGCAATTGTGGCTGAGTCGCTTGGCAATATCGAGGCCACCTGCGATGGCTGCATGTCGGGGCTTGCCGAGATGTATCAGGACTATATTGACGGAAAAAAGGAGCTTCGTGAGATAAATATGGAGTTCAATGCCAGGTATGTGCACGGAGAGGATATGCCGGGGCGAAGCGGCTGTGGATATAAGTAGTTTGAAGCGGTTTGGAATAGTTACCGGAGCTTAAAATATCAGGGAGATACAGATGATTTCATGCAGGGATGTTAACAATTTACAAATGGACGGAATGGAGCTTGTGGCGGGAGCAGCAGGGCTTGATCGGATGGTGTCATGGACTTATCTGGTGCAGACAAAGCCTTATAAGGATCATATGAATCCGGGCAACTTTGCGCTGCTTGTGGTAGATTACAAGAGATTTTCCATGGACGAGGCATATGATGCTATGGTTGAGCTGAATGACCTTGGTATATCGGGCTTTGCGATTTCGGTTGTGGAGGACAGGGAAGAGACCCCACAGAGGATGAAGGACAAGGCTGATGAGCTCAAGCTGCCGCTGTTTTATATCCGGTGGGAGGGAGCCACCTTTGTTGATATTGCGCAGAGCGTCGGAGAGCTGCTTTTAGAGACCAGTGTGGATAATAAAAGGACCGGGGACTATCTGTACAACCTGCTCTTTGGATACGAGGTAAATGATAAGTATATCGAGAAGATTTCTGCGCAGCTTGGTCTGACCTTTGACAGGCCGTACAGGGTGGGAATCATCGTGATAGACCGCAAATACGGAGTGAATCTGGAACAGGACGAGCACACATATACATACTATACCGACTGCCTGAACCGTGAGGTTATCCATATGAAGAAAAGGCCTATGTATATGAGGTTTTTGAACAAATTTGTGCTTCTTTTTGAGGAGACAAAGGATATGGAGACGGAGCGTCAGATTGAAAGGATACTTGGGGACTTAGACAGTCGTGCACCATTTGCGGGGTTCATTCACAGCACATGCATACTTGGCGCTGCATACAGGAAGCCTGCGGATTTTGGCAAGAGCTATCAGGAGGCGAAAAATCTCATCCCCAAAAAGGATATTTTACCCAATCCGACCAACAAGAAGGTACTCAGTGCAAGCTCCATGGGCATATACAAGTATATGTTCAACAGCGGCAATCAGCAGGAAATCATGGATTATTGCAACGAGAAGCTAAAGAGGCTTGAGATGTATGATAATGCAAACGGCTCGTTTCTCATAGATACGCTGCTCAATTACTATATGTGTGGCTTCAATGTCGGAAAAACGGCACAGATGATGTATGTTCATCGCAATTCACTGCAATACCGTCTGAAAAAGATAGAAGAAATACTGGAAATCAGCCTTGATGACTCGATGGAATACCTGGATGTAGTTAACTGTATTCTTGTAAAAAGGCTTATGTTTAATTAGTTACTGTAAAAATGCACAAACAAATTGTGCAAAATTAACATTGCAAAGCTGCTTCATTAAGTTTATTATACGAACTAAGCAAAGGCGCTGGAGAAAATACTCCGGCGCCTTTTTACATTTCGATAATCAAGGAGGAAAAGATTATGATGAAGAGAAGTAAGAGATTTGCAGCATTAGTATTGACAGGTGTAATGGCAGCGACAACATTGTTTGGATGTGGTTCATCCTCAGGAGGCGCTGCTTCAGATAGCTCCGCAGCAGACAGCTCATCAAAGAAGGTTTTAAAGGTTGGTATGGAATGTGCATATGCTCCATTCAACTGGACACAGGATACAGATACCACACCGGACGGCAGCAAGGCTGTCAAGATAGCAGGCTCTGATTACTATGCATACGGCTATGATGTAGCAGTGGCACAGAAGCTTGCAGACCAGATGGGAATGGACCTTGAGGTACATAAGGTTGAGTGGTCATCAATCGGTATTTCACTCGATGCAGGAGATTACGACTGTATCATCGCCGGTATGGGCAAGACAAAGGAAAGAGAAGCATCATACGCATTCACAGAGCCTTATTACTATAGAAACAACTGTATCGTTGTTAAGAAGGGCGGCAAGTATTCAAATGTAAAGGGACTTTCAGATCTCGCAGATACAGGCTGTAAAGTAACTACACAGCTTGGAACAGGCTGGATTCCACTTTTAGACCAGATAAAGGGTGCTGAGCAGTCAGGAAACTTTGAGACTACATCAGAGTGCTTCCTCGCAATATCAAACGGCAGCGCAGATGTATGTGTAATCGATGTTCCGACAGCCGAGTCAGCAGCACTGACAAACGATGATTTACAGATTATCGAGCTGGATGAGAATGATACCTTCACAGGTGATGATGAAATGGTAAATGTTTGTATCGCAACAAGAAAGGATGATACAGCACTCAGAGATAAAATCCAGGATGCCATGAATGCAATCGGCTGGAGTGACAAGGCAAAGATGGATGAGCTGATGGATCAGGTTCTGACACAGCAGCCGGCAGCCAACTAGTTATTAGGGATTTATTTGATTCACGAAAAGATGAAAGACTGTGGGATGATGTCATATCGCATCATCCCACAATAGTCTGATAAACCGGCGTAAGCTGGGGATTAGAGAGATAAAAGTGAGGTAGCAGTATGATAATAAGTAATCCAAGTAATTCGTTAGAATGGATGGTATTTCTGGCGCAGAAATATTCAAGCATGTTTATCAAAGGAACCTGGCTTACGCTGTACATATCGGTAGTTGGTACGTTGCTTGGCTTCGTATTGGGATATATCGTAGGCATAGTAAATGATGTAAAGCTTAACGATGGCGACAACATCGTAAAAAAGGTTCTCATCCGTATAGTAAAGGTGATATTTACAATTTATGTTGAGGTATTCAGGGATACACCAATGATAGTTCAGGCGATGATTGTGTACTATGGAATACGTCAGATGGGCTATGAAAACCTGACACCTGTATTTGCAGGTATTCTCGTAACGGTATTAAATACAGGTGCCTACATGGGAGAGACAGTCCGAGCAGGAATCGGTTCAATAGATATGGGACAGCGCGAGGGCGCATGGGCCATGGGAATGTCACCGTTTAAGACAATGCTCTATGTAGTTTTGCCGCAGGCATTCAAGAACATCATTCCTGAGATGGCAAATACATTCCTTTTAAATCTGAAGATGACATCAGTGCTCAATGTTATCGCTGTGCAGGAGCTTTTCATGGCTGCCAAGACAGTCGGCGGAAACTACTACAAGTACTTTGAGTCATATCTGGTCATCGCAGTAATTTACTTTGTACTGTGCTTTGTATTTGATAAGCTCTTCAAGCTGATTGAAAAGAAGCTGCAGGGTAAGACAGACTATGCACTCGCAGTTGAGTACATGGACAATGAATAGGAGGCACAATATGAGTGAGACAGTAATTTCAATTAAGGATTTAAGCAAATCATTTGGTGATCATGAGGTGTTGAGAAAGATTGATATTGATGTGAATTCCGGCGAGGTCATTTGTATTGTGGGCTCCTCAGGTTCGGGAAAATCAACACTGCTTAGGTGCATCAACAAGCTTGAGAAACAGACCTCAGGAAAGATTTTATATCACGATAAAGAGGTCAGAAATGTACAAAAGGATATCAATGATTACCGTTCAAAGGTGGGAATGGTGTTCCAGTCCTTTAATTTGTTCAACAATATGACAGTACTCCAGAACTGTATGCTTTGTACAAGAAGGGTGCTTCATCTGCCAAAGCAGGAGGCTTTTGACAGGGCAATCACACATCTGAAGGCAGTCGGCATGGCTCCTTATATTAATGCAAAGCCATCGCAGCTTTCAGGAGGACAGAAGCAGCGAGTTGCTATTGCAAGGTCACTCTGTATGAACCCGGAGGTGCTTTTGTTTGATGAGCCTACATCGGCGCTTGACCCTGAGATGGTCGGAGAGGTATTAAATGTCATGAAGGACCTCGCAAGGACAGGACTTACGATGATAATCGTCACACATGAGATGGCATTTGCCAGAGATGTTTCTACAAGAACTATTTTCATGGACTCAGGATATGTGGCAGAGGATGCAGCACCGTCAGAGCTGTTCACAAATCCTAAGAATCCAAGAACAAGAGAATTCTTAAGCAGATATCTGGCAGGCTAGATATGGTGGGCATTCATAAGGAGGAAATGATAAATGGATAATTTTGTAGTAACCTTTGCGAGAGGCTTTGGAACAGGCGGAAAAGCAATAGCATCACAGCTGGCTAAAGAGCTTGGAATACACTGTTATGAGAATCGTATCCTGACTCTTGCCAGTCAGCTGAGCGGACTTGACGAGAATGTGTTTCAGGAGGTAAACGAGAAGCTGCGTGAGGAGGGCGGATTTACGAGCTTTTTGCGAGGACTTCCAAGAGCAAAGGGATATATATCGAGAAATGAGAAGTTCAAATCAGATGACAGGCTCTTTGAGTATCAGAGCCAGATTATCAACGAGCTCGCAGACAAGGAATCCTGCGTCATAGTAGGAAAATGCGCAGACTATGTATTAAAGAACCGCCCAAATGTGGTGAGCATATACATTGAGGCACCGCGTGCATTCTGTGTGGAGCGTACCATAGCCAATATGGGTGTAACACCTGAGGTGGCAAATGCCACGATTGAGAGAACAGATAAGTTCAGGGCAGACTATTACAAGTACTATACACACGGAAACTACTGGACCAATCCGGTGAACTACGACCTGACACTAAACAGTGAGCGTGTCGGTGTGGAAAACTGTGTGAAGACGATAGAGCAGTATCTGATCATAAAGGGCTTTATCAAGGCTGATATGATTAAGCCGGCGGGAGAACTCATATAGGTGTAAGTATATAAGAAGTGTATAAAAGGTATATAACAAAAATTTGCAGCTCAACACGAGCTGCAAATTTTTTATTATTATATAGATATGTCTATCCAAGCAAAGCCTTATCAGAAGCAAATTCCTCGCCGGAAACCTCCTCAAACTTCATGAGCAGATCCTCCACAGTGAGGTTTTTCTTTTCCTCGCCTGAGATATTAAGGACAACCTGTCCGTTATTCATCATGATGAGTCTGTTGCCGTGAGCGATGGCATCACGCATGTTGTGTGTGACCATCATGGCTGTCAGGCTGTTCTCCTTGATGATTTTGTCTGTGAGAGTGAGCACCTTTGCGGCTGTCTTAGGGTCGAGAGCAGCGGTGTGCTCATCCAAAAGCAGTACCTTCGGCTTCTGGAGTGAAGCCATGAGCAGTGTAACAGCCTGACGCTGTCCACCTGAGAGCAGACCAACCTTTGAGGTCATTCGATCCTCGAGTCCCAGGTCAAGCTCCTTTAAAAGCTCGTGGAAACGCTCTTTTTCAGCCTTTGTGATACCCCAGCCAAGACCACGGCGCTTTCCGCGGCGTGCTGCAAGTGCGAGGTTTTCATCAATCTGCATGGTTGCGGTAGTTCCTGTCATTGGATCCTGGAACACACGTCCCAGAAATGATGCACGCTTGAACTCAGGGAGTCCTGTGACATCCACTCCGTCGATGAGAATTGAGCCCTCGTCAACAGGCCATGTGCCGGCAACGGCATTGAGCATGGTCGATTTTCCGGCGCCGTTTCCACCGATAACAGTGACGAAATCACCCTCCTCAAGCTTCAGGTTTACACCATTTAGGGCATGCTTTTCATTGATTGTGCCCGGATTGAAGGTTTTATGTACGTTTCTAATCTCTAGCATTTATTTGCCCTCCTTTGCATTAAGTGCTGCGGCAGAGCGCTTGCCGGCCTTTTTGAAGGAGGCCTTGCTCTTGCCCTTCAGGTAAGGCACCGCAAGGAAAATAGCCACGATGATTGCAGTGAAGAGCTTTAAGTCATCACTTGGCATCTGCAGCCACAGAACGATTCCGATTACAATGTAGTAAACAATTCCACCAAATATAACAAAGATAAGCCTTCCCATGAAATTCATGTGCTTTCCGAGGATTGCATCGCCGAGCACCTCACCGATGATAACTGCGGCAAGACCGATGACGATTCCACCACGGCCCATGTTTACATCGGAAAAGCCTGAGTACTGTGAAAGCAGGCCGCCTGAGAGCGCTACAATTGCATTTGAAAGCGCAAGACCGATGAGCTTCATGTTGTCGATGTTGATACCCTGAGCCTTGCTCATTGCAGGGTTGCAGCCTGTGGCACGGATAGCAGAGCCCTGCTCTGTTCCGAAATACCAGTAAAGCACCGCGATAATAACAACCGAGAAAATCACACCGACAATTATTGCATGTGTCAGGTTTCGTGATGAAAGCACCAGATTATATTTATCTGCGCTAAGTGCCTGGTTGGCGTGACGCTGCATGATATTTAAGTTGATAGAGTAGAGCGCTATCTGTGTAAGGATTCCTGCCAGAATCGGAGGAATGCCGAGCTTTGTATGTAAGAGACCTGTGCAAAGTCCTGCGAGCAGACCGGCAATACATGCGCAAAGCAGTGAAACCCAGATATTGTAGCCGTTAATCGTCATCATAACGGTTACGGCACCACCTGTTGCAAATGAGCCATCAACCGTCAGATCTGCGAAGTCCAGCAGTCTGAAGGTGATGTAAACACCGAGTGCCATGATACCCCATATCAGGCCCTGGGCTATATTGCCCGGAAGGGCATTGGTGAATGCAACCGGATTTAAGGTTGCAAAATAATTCATTAGAATCATTTTATTAAATACCTCCATAGTGCAGCTGTTTATTCAGCTGAGATTTCCTCATAGCCATCAGGAACTGTGATTCCAAGCTCCTTGGCGCGATCCGGGAGGTACTCCTTAGTGAACTTAGGAGCTGTCTTAACCTCCATAGTTTTGATGTCTGTACCGTTTACAAGGATATCGTAAGCCATCTCACCTGTTGTGTATCCAAGGTCATAGTAGCTGATAGAAAGTGTAGCAACACCACAGCCCTTAGCGATTCCTTCCTCGCCTGCGAAGATAGGTGTCTTAGCCTGTGAAGCTACATTGTTGATAGCCTCTGTACATGAAGCTGCTGTGTTGTCAGTTGGGATGTAGATTGCATCAGATGCATCACATGCGCTCTGTGTTACTGCAGCAACATCGTTTGAATCAGAGAAGGTGTACTCTTTTACAGTGTATCCCTCGTCCTCAAGGTATTTGGTAATAGTTGTTGACTGGTAGATACTGTTTGGCTCAGATGAGCAGTAGATGATACCGATGTTCTTTGCATCCGGGAAGAGCTCCTTGATGCATTTAGCCTGCTCATCGAGTGGAGCGAGGTCTGTAGTACCTGAAATATTCTTTCCTGTAGTGCCTGACCAGTCTGACATATCAAGAGCTGTAGCGTAGTCTGTGATAGATGTTCCGAGAATCGGAATAGAGTCTGTAGCTGCTGAAGCGGCCTGAAGAGCTGCTGTGGCATTTCCAAGGATAAGGTCGTAGTCGTTTGTGACGAACTTGGTGCAGATTGTAGAGCATGTAGAAGCATCTCCTGCGGCATTCTGCTCGTCAAAGGATACATCGTCTCCGAGCTTGTCCTTTAATGCGTCCTCAAAGCCCTTTGTAGCGGCATCGAGAGCCTCGTGCTGTACGAGCTGGCAGATACCTATCTGATATTTGGCATCTGAGTTCTTACCTGACTGTGTGCCACCGTTTGCTGAACCGGAATCTCCACATCCGGCAAGTCCAAGTACCATTGTTCCTGCAAGAACAAGTGAAGCTAAAATTTTAGATCTCTTTTTCATGATAATTCCTCCTTTTGTCAGCGCTTTAAAGCGTTGATGTATCAATTAGATAAATTATATTAACTTATTAATAAGAAGTCAAGGGAAGATGAGGAAAAAGTGGGGTTTAATATATATAAATGATGGATAATAGGCTATAATTGAAAATAAACATAGCATCAACAAAACAGTAAAGGAAGAAAACACTTTGATAAATATAGCGATATGTGATGATGATTTAGTCTTTGCGTCAAAAATAGAAGCAATGCTTTTACAGATTTCTAAAAAGCAGATGATAAAAATGAATATAGAAGTTTTTTCTGACGGAAGTGAGTTATGGGACGATATAGCATTCGGGAAAAATAAATATGAGCTGTTATATCTGGATATTGAAATGGTCAGGATTAATGGTATAGAAGTTGCGCGAAAAATCAGGGAAAATGATGCGGATGCAATTTTGATATACATTTCCGCATATGACAATTATTTTATTGAGTTGTTTGAAGTAGAGCCATTTAGGTTTATAAAAAAACCGGTGGATGATTATATTTTTGAAGTGTATTTTAATAAAGCCTACGAGCGGATACTTAATGATGAAACATATTTTGAATATCGTTTTAATAAAGCGGATTATAAGATACCGATAAATAACATCTCATATTTTGAAAGCTCAGGAAGACTTATCAATATAATACATATGGACGGAAAAGATAAATTTTATGGAAAGCTTAATTATGTTGAGAAACAATTAGGCGATAGTAAAATTCCGTTTCTGAGAATTCACCAGTCATATCTGGTAAATTATAGATTTATATGTAAGATAAGCTTCTCTCATGTTACTTTGCGTGATGGTACGGTTTTACAGATCAGTGAAGACCGGCAAAAAAAGATCAGGGAACAATATAATAATCTGCTTGTGGGAGATTTTTTAGATGAATGAAATATTATTTTATTTGATTTCAACAAGTTTATTTTTGGTGATAATAAAAGAGGCAATGGGGATATTCTTTGTAAAAAAAGATTTGCCTTTTTCATTTTCATTGATTGTTTGGATAGTATTTTTAGCGGTGGATATTTGCGGGACTGAGTATATTGCACAGCCATTTTTGCTTCTTATATTAGAAATCGCTACAAGCCTGTTTTTTTGTATACTGCTTTATTATGGAAGCATAATTAAAAAAATAGTATGCGTAGTAATTATCAATTTACTGGGGATGATATCAGAGGTTGTTGTTGGTCTGGTATTTATTTTTTTAGATATAAGATATACACAATATCAGATAGCTGGTTCACTCATATCAAAACTCGTATTGCTTACCATATTAAGAGTGTTGAAAGCATTGAAACACAGCAGCTTGAAGAGGAAAATTCCATTTTCATATTGGTGTATGTTGTTTTCTATACCTATTGGAAGTATTTTTATTTTGAATACTCTTTTTATGCTTTGCGAAAAATCAGATGATAAAAATGCTGCTGTTTTTTGTCTGATTTCATCAGGAATAATCTTAGTGTTAAATTTTATGATATTTAAGATATATGAGGAATTGGCGGAGAAGCTGGAGTTAAAGAAACAACAGGCAATTTTTGATAAAGAAATAGAATTGTGTAAAGAGCAACTTCAGGAACGGGAAGTGGCAAATTTAAATATCAGAAAGCTCAAGCATGACATTGAAAATCATTTAATGTGTATAAGAGAGTACGCGGTGCGAAAAGAGTTTGAAGGTGCAATAGACTATATTGATGACATATTAAATGGAGAGAATTATCTGAAAAATAATTCAGAAATTAATACCGGAAATATAGTAGTTGATACTCTTTTAAATTACAAAAAATCTGTTATGGAGAAATCAGACATAAAGCTGAATTTACGTATTGAAATTCCACAGAAACATAGATTTAATGATGCGGATATTTGTGTGATACTTGGCAATTGTCTTGATAATTCAATTGAAGCAGTCTGCAAACTTGATGATGTTAGTAAAAGAGAGGTTAATGTAGATCTGGTATACAGAAAGAAAGGCCTGCTTATCAGGATTTCTAATCCGTTTTCAGGAGACATAAAAAAGGATACTAATGGAAATCCGGTCACAACAAAAGCAGATAAAGAAAATCATGGAATGGGCTTATGCTCTGTAAAAAATGCTGTCAGTAAATATAATGGGGTAATGAATATTTCAACGGATAATAGTATGTTTAAGGTACAGATATTATTATATTAAGGGAAAAAATACATCTAAAACCGTATTTTTTACATGGAGAAGAGAGATGGTCATAATATCAACTATATTTATTATATGATGAATAAAAAAGTAATTATTATAACCATTGTAGTACTGGCGATTTTGGAAAGTGTGATATTTTTTTATAAACAGAATGCAGAAAATAGCAAAAAATATACTCAGAACTCGATAGAGAGTGAGGTTGTGTTAGCGAGTTCTAAGGAGGGCTATAATTCGGTAGTGGTATATCAGCTTCATAATGCACTAATTGTAAGTGCAGAATCGGAAGCAGCTTTTTTTGATGGAGTACGGTATGAGATAGAAACACAAGGTAATGTGGATTCAAGTGATATAGATATTGTATGGACAAATATAAGTGGTGGTACAGAAAAAACCGAGGATAACGATCTGATTATAGCAGAAATAAAAATATCAGAAAATGGTAAATTAATATCCGATACTAAAATTAATTTTGCAAAAAAGGCATTTGATGCGATTGAGGATGTTCTTAAAAGCAATAAGAGATAAATAATATCAATTTAAGATTTGGGCGAAGCAGTAATGTATGCCTTTTGAAGGGCTAAAATTAAACCACCACTTGAAGTGGTGGTTACTAACTTAGAATTATCTCAACATTAATAAGAAGGGAGAATTTCATGCTGAAGAACAAATATATCCAGAAAATTTTAGTTAGTTTGTTTGTGGTTATATGTATTGCTGCAATCAGTTGTGTTATGTATTTTAAAAGTAATATTAAAGATAGTACGGACGTAAATAATAAGGTCGTTGCTGAGACAGAGCAAAATCAGACAGAAAAAATTAAGGATATATCTATCAATATTGCAGATCATTATATTACGAATACGGGTGATCCGGGAAATCTGTACACCATAGATGAAAACAATGTTTTGTGGGGATGTGGAAAAAATGACTGGGGACAGCTTGCACAGGGAACGCGTGACTATGATGTACATAATGAAAAGGTAAAGATTGCAGAAAATGTTGTGCATGTAGATTATTCCAGAGAGGGGTTTGCGATTTACCTTACAAAGGATAATAAGCTATATGCATTTGGACATGCAGGAAAAGGTACTGAGGAATTCAGTAAGAGATATGGCTATGATAAGACAGCGAAGCTTTTTGATAATAATTATTATGTGGATACACCGTATCTTATTATGGAAAATGTAAGGTATGCAAGGTGCGGTAAATTTGACATTATTGCTATCAAAAATGATGGTTCTGTATGGACCTGGGGCACAACATATGAGAGCATGACATTTGAGAATTATGCGGTGTCATTTATAAAGAAGCCGGAAAAAATCCTTGATAATGCTGTTTTGGTAACAGGTGGTATATTTCATGCGGCACTGTTAAATGATGGGACAGTATGGACCTGGGGATACAATCCGGCTGACAACTGTGGAATAGCAGACAGTCTTGTCGTAAAGACACCGACTAAGGTTGCATCTGATGTAATAATGGTATGGACCGGCAGATTACAATATAATTCGGACAAGTACAGCCTTGCCGGGTTTGATGGGGAATATCCTGCCGAAATGATGAATACCGTAATAGAAAAAAATGATGGTTCATACTGGATTTGTGGAGAGGGTGTTGGAACAGAACAAAAAACTGTTTCGGGAGAAACGGAGTATACAGTTACATGTAGCAGTAAATTTGTGCCATATGATTTTCCACAGTAAAATAGGAAGTATTAAGTCAACTAGATAAGTGAAAAATAATGTAAAAAATAAAAACGTATATTGCGTTGATAATTTCGATATAGAGTGATATAATAACTATAAATTAAAAATAAAAACGTAAAGCGTGTTTATAATTTGGAGGTGCGCATGAAACTTCTTCGTGTTACAGCAGAAGGACTACCATTATTCAAAGAAAAATTAGATATATCATTTTATGCACAACAGAGAGTTGCAGAAGAACAAAAGAATACTTTACATCAATTGTTTTCAAATGTTTATATGAATACCACAATTGGCTTTATAGGAATTAATGCATCAGGAAAGACATCGGTTTTAAAGGTTATTTTATTTGCTTTGAACTTAATTAATAATGAACCGATTAATCATATAGAGACTAGTGACATATTGGGAGATGCTGAAAGAGTTAAATTTAATATATATTTCTTTTCAGAAAAGACAAATGAACTTTGCCGGCTGGAAACGGTCGTTATATCACAAAAGGTTAAATCGGAAGGGATAAGTTATAGAATCGACTCAGAGTTTTTGTGGACGAAAAGTGTAGAAGAGGTAACTACACGTAAGGCAATGCTTGATTTTGGTAAGAGAGAGCCAATAATGATAAGAAGCCATCAAGAGGAATTTTTACCGGATGATGTAAGTATTATAATTGCTAAAAATAAAAAGATAAAAGAGAATGGGAGAATTGTTAATCTTTTGAGATATACAAATGAAAATGTTCTTCCGATTTTGGATGGTATTCCGGCACAGGTAATTACGTTTTTAGACCCAACGATTGAAAGCTTGCAGTTTGATGACAATGATAATAAGACGTTAATCCATTTAAAATTTAAGGGAAAGGATGAAATTATCCTTAATAATCCGACGGAACTTAATAATTACCTTTCGTCCGGTACTATAAAAGGAATGATTACGTTTACCTTGGCACAGGAAGTATTAAAGAGTGGTGGATATATTGTTGTAGATGAAATAGAGAACCACTTTAATAAAGAAATTGTAACAACATTGATGCGATTCTTTATGAATAGCAAGTTAAATAAAAATGGTGGGACACTAATTTTTTCTACGCATTATCCGGAATTACTGGATGAGTATGATCGCAATGACAGTATATTTATTACAAGAAATTGTAATGGTATTACAGCAGAGAATCTATCGAAAATACTCAAAAGAAATGATATAAAGAAGAGTGACGCATACCAGAGTGGCTTTCTTGAGGGGACAACTCCGACATATGAAGCCTATATGCAGCTAAAAAAGAGTATTACATCGGTTCTTACGTAGGGGGTGTCCATGGAGTTAGCAGAATATAAGGCGTGTATTTGTGAAGGGGCGGCTGAGAATGCTATCATGGATATACTGTTAGATAATAATCTTATGATTTTGTCAAGAACTACTTTAATGATCCAATGATCCTTGTGACGGCTATAAAAAAGTATCATGAGATATCGAAAGTTCCAAAGGGAGAATATACATTAATGGATTTATTGCAATAGAATATTGACTATGCTAAAAACTTCGCATTGAAAGAAACCATCTTAAAATGCGAAGTTTTTATTTACATAATTATTCAGCTATAACCTTGGCAAATTTTTTCTTGCCACGTCTGATAATGAGTCCCTCGCCCTTGAAATCGTCGAGAGTGTATTTTGTTGAGATATCAGTTACTTTCTCGTCTGCAACGGAAACACCGCCCTGCTGGATATTTCTGCGGCCGTCTCCTCTTGAATCGCAAAGTCCTGCTTTTACGAGAACAGAGATGATATCAAGCTCTCCGTCAGGGAAGTCCTCAGCTGTAACGGTAACTGTAGGCATATTTGCATTGTTGGCGCCGCCAGCGAAAAGTGCATGGCTTGCCTCTTTAGCCTTTGTGGCTTCCTCCTCACCGTGAACAAGCTTTGTGAGCTCGAATGCCAGGATTTCCTTAGCTTCATTGAGCTGTGCGCCCTCCCAGCTTTCCATCTTGTCAATCTCCTCAAGTGGAAGGAAGGTGAGCATTCTGATACATTTAAGGACATCGGCATCAGAAACGTTTCTCCAGTACTGGAAGAACTCGAAAGGTGTTGTCTTGTTAGGATCAAGCCATACTGCACCGGACTGTGTCTTGCCCATCTTCTTGCCCTCAGAGTTTAGGAGCAGATTGATTGTCATAGCGTATGCATCTTTTCCGAGCTTACGTCTGATGAGCTCTGTTCCACCGAGCATATTGCTCCACTGGTCGTCTCCACCGAACTCCATGTTGCAGCCGTATTTCTGGAAAAGTGTGTAGAAATCGTAGCTCTGCATGATCATGTAGTTAAACTCAAGGAAGGAAAGGCCCTTTTCCATACGCTGCTTGTAGCACTCAGCTGTAAGCATACGGTTTACTGAGAAATGAGCACCAACCTCGCGGAGCACGTCCACGTAATTTAAGTCCATCAGCCAGTCAGCGTTGTTTACCATGATAGCCTTTCCCTCGCCAAAGTCGATGAAGCGGCTCATCTGTTTCTTGAAGCACTCTACGTTGTGGTTGATAGTCTCTGTTGTCATCATCTGGCGCATATCTGTACGTCCTGATGGATCACCGATCTGTGCTGTACCTCCACCGATAAGCACGATAGGCTTGTTTCCTGCCATCTGAAGTCTCTTCATAAGACAAAGAGCCATGAAATGTCCAACGTGAAGGCTGTCTGCTGTAGGATCAAAGCCGATGTAGAAGGTAGCCTTTCCGTTGTTTATAAGCTCTTTGATTTCTTTTTCGTCTGTTACCTGCGCGATAAGGCCGCGGGCAACTAATTCGTCATAAATTGTCATGATTTTCCTCCTGATAAGTTGAATTTGTATTCTGAAAAATAAAATATCCCCCTCATCCATTTAAGGACGAGGGGGATTTCTCGCGTTACCACCTTAATTTGCATCCTGCTCGCACAGGAATGCCTCCGTGAGTTGTCACACATTATTCGACATATGAAAATAGCCGATTCTGCTAACACTCCGGCACTATAACGTGTGCCAATACGTTGCAGCTTATTAATCGAACCGGTGATATAACCATCCGGTATGACGTTCGGTGCAAAGCTCCGGGATGTATTCCAGATCTGTTTTCCTTGCGCCTCTCACCTGCCGGCAGCTCTCTGTAAGTATTGCAGAAATGTACTTGTTCCCATCAAAGCCTGTTGAAATGTAATTGTGCTTCAATTGACGATATTATAGCCGTTTAAGAAGGGGTTTGTCAAGGGTGCAAAAAGCAGTGTATGAAAAGCTTTTTAAATATTGCACTCTGACCTATGGTGATGTATACTTTGAATAACAAACAAACTTTGGTTATGAAAGGGAGAAAAAATGAGCACATATTATACTATTATGAATATGATTGACGGCTTTGAGTCGTTTATCAATCTGGCAGTTATGGTACTTACAATTATTGCATCATGGATCATGTATGCAAAGGCAGGAGAGCCCGGCTGGGCGGCTATTGTACCGTTTTACAGCTCATATGTAAAATTCAAGATTGCAGGGAAAAAGAAGCTGTTCTGGGGATATCTTGTGGCATGTATCGCAAGTATAGCAGGATGTATTTTATTGATGTATGAGATTATTGCATCAGGACTTTCTGTTATGACATCCGCTTATATGGGATCGTATTATGATTCTACCTATGGATATGGTGGAAGCAGCATCGGAAATCACATGGGCATGCTGATATTTGCAGTTATTCTGATTATTGCAGCAATGATTGCGGCAGCGGTTATGAATATTCTCTGCTGTGTCGGACTGTCACGTGCGTTTGGTAAGGGAGCAGGATTTGCCTGCGGATTAATATTCCTCAATGTGATTTTTGTCTGTATTATTGCCTTCAACAAAAACATTGTTTATGTGGGAGATGGATACAATAGTAATAATAACTACTATAACCCATACGGTTCAAACGGATACGGTCAGCAGTATGGCCAGAACATGTACGGAAATGGCGCAAACCAGCAGTACGGCCAGAACATGTACGGAAACGGCGCAAACCAGCAGTATGGCCAGAACATGTACGGAAATGGAGCAAATCAGCAGTACGGTCAGAACATGTACGGAAACGGAGCAAATCAGCAGTACGGCCAGAACATGTACGGAAATGGAGCAAATCAGCAGTACGGCCAGAATATGTACGGAAATGGAGCAAATCAGCAGTACGGCCAGAATATGTACGGAAATGGTGCGAATCAGCAGTATGGACAGAATCCGTATGGCACAGCACAGGGCGGGGATGCTCAAAATTCCTACGGTACATCACAACAGCAGTCATGGAATGATGAGTACAGCAACAAAGATTACGAATAATAATAAGAATAAATCGCGTGAATAAAAACCATAAATAAATGTTATAGTACAAATTTGTATCATTCTCTTGACATATAGTGTCGGAGGACTATAATACAAAACAAGAGTTAATTAAATATGTTCACCAAAATTCGTTGATGAGAACAAGGTCCGATTTGTATTTATTTTCAGAGAGCCTGTGGGCGGTGCGAACAGGCAATGGTCAGATAGGAATATCCTCTCTAAGAAGCGGGTTGAAAGCATTAAGCGTGTCTGTAAACCTCGCCGGTGTCCACCGTTATATGGAAAGCATATGCTGGTATGCAGAGTGTCACAGTAATACACTGTGGAATCAGGGTGGTAACGCGGATTATTTCGTCCCTTTTCAGATTATGTCAATCTGGAAAGGGATTTTTTAATTCCATAAAAGAGTTTTAGTGAGCAGAAAAATGTTAAGGAGGCTTACAATGAAAGCATTACAAAAAGTAAGTAAATTTTTATCAGACTACACATCGATAGTTGTCATAGCAATCGCCGTAGTCACATTTTTAGTTCCGAATCTGATGGCATGGGTAAATCAGATGCTGTTTGTGGATCCGGTATCCAACAAGTTCACATGTCAGTCAATCATTATCGGAATCATCATGTTTAGTATGGGACTTACACTTACGACACAGGATTTCAAGATACTTGCACAGAGACCGTTTGATATATGTGTAGGTGCAATCGCACAGTATCTTATCATGCCGTTTCTCGCATTTGGTATTTCAAAGGCTTTGAATCTGCCAGACGGAATAGCACTTGGACTTATCCTTGTAGGCTGCTGTCCGGGTGGTGTTTCTTCAAACATCATGTCATACCTCTGTGGTGGTGATGTGGCATTCTCAGTTGGAATGACAACAGTTTCTACATTGCTCTCACCATTTATGACACCGCTTCTGGTATCACTGCTTGCAAGCGGAACACATGTCTCAATCAAGGCACTTCCGATGTTTGTGTCAATCATTGAGACCGTAATCCTTCCTGTAGCGGTTGGATTTTTACTCAACTATCTGCTTGGAAAGAAAAAGGCATTTGCCGAGGCTCAGAAGGTTATGCCGGGTATTGCGGTGCTAGGTCTGGCATTCGTTGTAGGTGGTGTTGTATCATCACAGGGCTCAAAGTTCTTTACATCAGGAGTAGTAATTTTTGCGGCAGTTCTGTTACATAACGGACTTGGATATCTGCTCGGATACGGTGCAGGAAGGCTGGTAGGCATGAACACAGCCAAGAAGAGAACCATCTCTATCGAGGTTGGTATGCAGAATGCCGGTCTTGCCACAAACCTTGCCACAACTACAGCACAGTTTGCTTCAACACCTGAATCAGCCATCATCTGTGCAGTGTCATGTACATGGCATTCAATCTCAGGCACACTGCTTGCCGGAGCCTTTGCATTAAAGGACAAAATGGCTGCTAAAAAGGTAGAAGAAGCTGCTGAGACAAAAACAGCATAAAAAGAATTAATACCTATTATAACCGGTTGGTAAATTAAACAAAAATCATAGAAATTAAAAATAAATTATGTATAAAATATTTATTGAAATTTGTTAAAAAAAGAGTAAACATAATATACAAATAAAATTAAGATAAACAAAAGAAAGAGGTAATAATATGAGTGGAATCTTAATGATGGTAATAGCCATTGTTGTGCTCGGTGGAGCATACTTATTATATGGCCGTTATCTGCAAAACAAATGGGGCATTGATCCAAATGCCAAGACTCCTGCCTACGAGATGGAGGACGGAGTGGACTATGTACCGGCTGATACCAACGTAGTATTCGGACATCAGTTTGCATCTATCGCAGGTGCAGGCCCAATCAACGGACCAATTCAGGCAGCTATTTTCGGATGGCTTCCGGTTCTGCTTTGGATATTAATTGGTGGTGTATTCTTTGGAGCTGTTCAGGATTTTGCATCTATGTACGCTTCAGTAAAGAATAAGGGTCGTACAATCGGTTACATCATCGAGGAGTACATCGGTAAATTAGGAAAGAAATTATTCCTGTTATTCTGCTGGCTGTTCTGTATACTTGTTGTTGCAGCCTTCGCAGATGTCGTAGCCGGAACCTTCAATGGCTTTGCTGCTGATAAAGCAGGCGAGGTTACAAAGGTTGTAGCCAACGGAGCAGTTGCAACTACATCAATGCTTTTCATCATAGAGGCAGTTGCACTTGGTTTCTTCCTTAAATACTCTAAGTTCAACAAATGGATTAACACACTTGTTGCAATCGCATTACTTATAGTAGCTATAGCACTGGGACTTAATTTCCCAATGTACTTAAACCTTAGTGTATGGCACATCATCATCTTTGCATATATACTTATAGCCAGTGTTACACCTGTATGGGCACTGCTTCAGCCACGTGATTACCTTAACAGCTACCTGTTAATCTTCATGATCGTAGGTGCGGTAATCGGTGTATTCGTTGCAAACCCTGCTTGTAACCTTGAGGCTTTCACAGCATTTGCAATCCCTGATGCAAACGGAAACCCACAGTATCTGTTCCCTATCTTATTCGTAACAATCGCCTGTGGTGCAGTTTCAGGTTTCCATTCACTTGTATCATCAGGTACTGCTTCTAAGCAGATCAAGAATGAGAAGAACATGCTTCCTGTTTCCTTCGGTGCCATGCTTATGGAGAGTATGCTTGCAATCCTTGCTCTTATCGCAGTAGCATCATTCGGTAAGGGAGAAGCAGCAGCTCAGGGACTTACAACACAGCCACAGATTTTCGCAGGAGCTATCGCAAACTTCCTGACAGTAATCGGTTTACCACACTCACTTGTGTTCACACTG
>OQVS01000881.1_pt1 | contig 20979 bp, 19 predicted proteins | sample 1691601 | NCBI WGS metagenome assembly OQVS01 (sample SAMN03418268, study PRJEB22391) | human gut metagenome | biome: human-gut; feature: organic feature; material: feces | host: Homo sapiens | place: Tanzania | collected 2013-01
CAAGGATTGTGCGCAGTGATAAGCTCTCCGTGCCTTCGCCTATCTGCATTTGCGCACCAAGTGAGCAAAAGGTTATTATTTATTACTTCAGCCCCAATAAAGGCCAGTACATCTTCCATCTGCAAGAATTAAGCCTAGTGCATGCATTCCATGATTTTCTGGTTTACCTGCCGGAAAGCAGTATGGTTTATTCTGAAGAGGAAAGCAAAGAGCTTCTGCATTCTGTCTACGAGAAATACAATAATATTTATAATTGATAAGTAACATCAAAGAGATTGTGACAAACCAACTTCACAAATTAAAAAATCGCTAGAATTTAAGTGTTTTCTAAAATTTTTATGTTAAAAAATCAGTGGAATTTTATCTGATGATAAACCTCCACTGATTTTTCTATTTAAACTTGGGTTTTGTCCCAGCCTCACATATCAACGAGCCATCTCTTTCTTTAATTACGCATAAGCGTGCCTACTTATATTTAACTCCAATTTGACTTATCTCCACTAATAGCATATAATTTAGATAGGTTTTTAGTTAATTTATCGTCAAAGGTGGAAAGAAAATGAAAATCTCAACAAAGGGACGCTATGCCCTGCGCATGCTGCTCGACCTGGCAGAGCACCAACAGGACGGCTTTATTGCTCTCAAGGATATCGCAGCACGCCAGCATGTCTCCAAAAAGTATCTGGAACAAATCGTTCCCATCCTCAACAAATCCAATATTCTGCAAGCCAACCGTGGCTTTCAGGGCGGCTATCGTCTGGTGAACCAGCCTAGCGAATACACCGTTGGCAGCATTTTGCGCCTCACTGAAGGCAGCATCGCACCTGTCGCCTGCCTGGACTTTGAGCCAGTCGGCTGCGAGTATCGCAACGAATGCATCACGCTGCCGCTGTGGCAGGGACTAAGCAAGGTTATTGCTGATTATCTGGACAATATCACCCTGCAGGATATTCTCGACAACTACAAAGAGCGCAGCATCGATAATTATTCGATATGATGCCAACCGCCAGTTCTCTAAAGGCTGGCGGTTTTTTTCGCTCCAACTCAAAAGGGACAGCCCGGATGAGCTGCCCCCTTCAAGTTAGGAAATGGGATGTGATATGTATTATATCTGCTTATTCAGCAAATAACGGAGTAGAGAGGTAACGCTCGCCTGTATCCGGCAGCAGCGCTACAATGACCTTGCCCTTATTTTCCGGGCGTTGTGCAAGCACGGTGGCTGCATAAACAGCAGCACCGGAGGAAATGCCGACCAGCACGCCCTCATTATGAGCAATAGCGCAACCAGTTTTGAACGCATCCTCGTTTTCTACAGCAATAATTTCGTCATAAACGTTAGTGTCCAGAGTTTCCGGCACAAAGCCTGCGCCAATACCCTGAATCTTATGCGCTCCGGCAACGCCCTTAGACAGCACCGGAGAACCGGCAGGCTCTACAGCAACAACCTTAACATTAGGATTTTGTGCCTTCAGGTATTCGCCTACGCCAGAAACTGTGCCGCCAGTGCCTACACCAGCAACAAAGATGTCAACCTTGCCTTCCGTATCCTTCCAGATTTCCGGACCGGTAGAAGCTCTATGCGTTGCCGGATTAGCAGGGTTAGTGAACTGGCTCGGAATAAAGCTGTTCGGTATGCTTTCAGCAAGCTCCTCTGCCTTAGCAATCGCGCCCTTCATGCCCTTCGCGCCATCGGTCAGCACCAACTGTGCGCCATAGGCCTTCAGCAGGTTGCGGCGTTCAACGCTCATCGTTTCCGGCATGGTCAGAATAATTTTGTAGCCACGCGCAGCAGCTACAGACGCCAAGCCAATGCCGGTGTTACCGCTAGTAGGCTCAATAATAGTAGCCCCCGGCTTCAACGCCCCCTTTGCTTCTGCGTCGTCAATCATTGCCTTAGCAATTCTATCCTTTACGCTGCCAGCAGGATTGAAGTATTCCAGCTTGCCCAGAATCTTTGCTTCCAGCTTGTTTGCAGCCTCGTAATTTTTCAGCTCCAGCAGCGGAGTGCCGCCAATCAAATCAGTAATGCTAGTATAAAATGCCATGATAATCGCTCCTTTTCTCTCAATAGACTGTTAAATTTTATATGCTCAGCTCAGCGAAACATCAGCGGCAACATCGTGTATTATAATGTAAGTTCCTCATCTGTAAGACCTCATTTCCTGCGTCGCTACAATCTCTAGTAATCATAGCTGTTTCATGGGTATTATTATACTGATTTTTTTCTCCTTGTCAACAAAAAGAATTAAAATTTTCTTCGCTTGACAAAAAAAGGTCCGTACTGTACCATATGAAACATATTAAGACAGTAGGAATTGAATTTTAGCTAAAATACGCTGCCTGAGCTGTAAATCCTGCGCCAGCAAGCGTATAATAAAAAAGTAAAAGCAGGATTTCTGCTGCTAAAGGAGAATATTTTATTACTATGGAAATGCAATTTATATATGCAGATAATGCAGCCACAACAAAAATGAGCGACGTTGCTGTCAAGGCAATGCTCCCCTATCTTCAAGAAACATATGCCAATGCGTCAAGCGTCCATATCTTAGGTCAGCGCAGCGCCGCCGCACTGTTCAGTGCGCGTCAGCAGCTGGCGCAGCTTTTGCACTGTGCGCCCAAGGAGCTTTTCTTCACCTCCGGCGGCAGCGAGGCAGATAATCAGGCGCTTCTCAGCGCTGCAGCTATCGGCAGGCAACAGGGCAAGCGCCACATCATCTCGACAGCGATGGAGCATCACGCTATCCTGCACACGCTCGAAGCACTAGAGGAGCAAGGCTTTACGGTTACGCTGCTGCGTCCGCAAAAGGACGGCATCGTTACCGCCGCACAGACCGCGGCCGCTCTCACTGATGAGACCTGCCTTGTTTCCGTCATGTACGCCAACAACGAAACCGGCGCCATCCAGCCTATAAAGGAAATCGGTGCGCTTTGCCGTCAGCGCGGCGTGCTTTTCCACACGGACGCTGTGCAGGCCGCAGGCCATGTCGATATCGACGTCCAGCGCGATAATATTGATATGCTTTCGCTGTCCGCACACAAATTTCATGGGCCAAAGGGCGTAGGTCTTTTATTCGCCAAGAGCAGCATCCAGCTCACCAGCCTTATCCGCGGCGGCGGTCAGGAGCGCGGCAAGCGTGCAGGCACAGAAAACCTGCCCGGCATCGTCGGTCTTGCCGCAGCCTTCAAGGACGCGCAGGAGCAGCTTGCGCCCAACACTGCTTATATAACTAAATTGCGTGATGCCCTGCGTGCAGGCCTTGAGCAAATCCCCGGTGCCAGCTTCAACGGCAGCCGTGAGCACTGCCTGCCCGGCACGGTCAACTACAGCTTTCAGGGCGTAAACGGCGAAGCGCTGCTTTCCCTGCTGGCCAACGCAGGCATCTGCTGCTCGTCCGGCTCCGCCTGCTCCGCAGGCTCGCTCGAGCCTAGCCATGTACTGCTTGCCCTCGGCCTGAGCAGCGAAATGGCTCAAAGCGCCCTGCGCTTCTCGCTCTGCGCCTACAACACTATGGACGAGGTGCAGACCATCATAAATAAGGTTGCAGACGCTGTAAAGCATCTGCGGAGATAACAATATGTCACCAACAACTGCTAATATTATTGCCAAGCTCGCCAGCGAGCATAATCTGAGCGATGCCGAGCTGCTGGCGCTGCTTACCGGTACAGAGGAAGGTATCAACGAGCAGCTGGCCTGCGCAGCCGACAAGCTCCGCCGCCAATACTACGGCGACAAGGTCTATATCCGTGGACTGATAGAGTTCACCAATTACTGCAAAAACAACTGCTATTACTGTGGCATACGTGCCGGCAACAGTCTTGCCGAGCGCTATCGCCTTTCGCAGGAGGAAATTCTTGCCTGCTGCGCTGAAGGCTACAAATTGGGCTTTCGCACCTTCGTGCTGCAGGGCGGCGAGGACCTTTATTATACAGATGACAAAATCTGTTCTCTCGTCAGCGCCATCCGCAGGCAGCATCCCGACTGCGCGATTACGCTGTCCATCGGCGAAAAAAGCCGTGCCAGCTATCAGGCTTATTTCGATGCAGGCGCCAACCGCTACCTGCTGCGCCACGAAACAGCGGACGCAGAGCATTATGCCAAGCTGCATCCTGCCAGCATGAGTCTGGAAAACCGCAAGCGCTGCCTGTTCGACCTCAAGGAAATCGGCTATCAGGTCGGCTCCGGCTTCATGGTCGGCTCCCCCTATCAGACGCCGCAAACGCTCCTCCGTGATTTGCGCTTTCTGCAAAAGCTGCAGCCTGATATGATAGGCATCGGTCCCTATATCACGCATGAGCACACGCCGTTTAAGAATAGGCCCAGCGGCACACTAGAGCAGACGCTGCGCCTGCTGTCTATGCTGCGCCTGCTTTTCCCCTACGCCCTGCTGCCGTCGACAACCGCCCTCGGCACAATTCATCCGGAGGGACGCGAGCTAGGGCTGAAGGCCGGCGGCAACGTCGTCATGCCCAACCTTTCACCTGTCGGCGTGCGCAAGAAATACGAGCTCTATGCCAACAAAATCTGCACAGGCGAGGAGGCTGCCCAATGCCGCGGCTGCCTTGAAGCACGCGTGCGCATGGCAGGCTATAATATCGTAACTGACATCGGCGATGTACGCCGCACTTTAGAATAAACCAGAAGGAGAAATATTATGAACAAGAAAGCAATAATCGCCATGAGCGGCGGCGTTGATTCCAGCGTTTCCGCATTGATGATGCTCGAGCAGGGCTACGAATGCACAGGCGTAACCATGAAGCTTTTTGCCAACGAGGATATCGGCGTTTCTAAGGCCAACAGCTGCTGCTCTATCGACGACGTAGCCGACGCACGCAGCGTAGCGACCAGCCTCGGCATGCCCTATTACGTTTTCAACTTTGCTGAACGCTTCGAGCACGACGTTATCGACCGTTTCGTCGATGCCTACGTCAACGGCAGAACGCCGAACCCCTGCATCGACTGCAACCGCTACCTGAAATTTGACCAGCTTTTCGTGCGTGCGCAGGAGCTCGGCTGCGACTATGTTGTTACCGGCCACTATGCGCAAATCAGCTATGACGAAGCCAAAGGCCGCTATCTGCTGCGTAAGGCTGTCGACCCCTTAAAGGATCAAAGCTACGTGCTCTACTCGCTCACGCAGGAGCAGCTGGCACACGCCATGTTCCCGCTGGGCAGCCTGCACAAAACACAGGTGCGCGAAATCGCCGAAAAGCACGGCTTCATCAATGCGCACAAGCATGACAGCCAAGACATCTGCTTTATCCAAAGCGGCACCTATGCCGACTTTATTGAAGCACGCCTCGGCAGAAAGTTCCCGCCCGGTAATTTTGTCGACGAAGCAGGCAACGTGCTCGGCAGACACAAGGGCATCATCCATTACACCGTCGGCCAGCGCAAGGGCTTAGGTCTGGCGCTGCCGCAGCCGATGTATGTCAAAGAGATTGACACCAAGGCTAACGCTGTCATCCTTACGACGAACGAGGGTCTGTTCACGAGGAACGTCACCGCCAAAAACATCAACCTCATCGACTGCGACGCTATCACGGAGCCGCGCCGCGTGAAGGCACGCATCCGCTACCATCAGCAGGAGCAATGGGCAACCGTCATCCAGCCCGATGCTGATACCCTCGAACTCGTCTTCGATGAGCCGCAACGCGCGATTACCAAGGGCCAGTCGGTCGTTATGTACGACGGCGACATCGTTGTCGGCGGCGGCACGATAGTATAAAAGCATACACAATCGAAAAAGCATCAGCAGCCTACGCATGCCGTAGACGCTGATGCTTATTTTTACGCATAAAAAAACCCGCATAACGCGGGCGTTTTTATTCTCACGCAACCATTACTGTCCGGCCCCCCGACCGGCAGTGCTCTCTACTTTCAGCATTTCCAAAAGTCCCCTCAATTGGCCGCTTCCACGAACCACCTTTTTTCTTTCTACGGTGGTATTCGGTTACGTGATGAAGCACTTTTCGCTTTTTCCTCTGCACTTTTTTTCTATACAGCAGGAAAACAAAAAAACAACAACGGATATAGTTAGCTCTGAGCTAATCCAACGCCGTTGTTGTTTATGGTGAAATTATACAGCATCACTAGGGCTTTGTAAACACTTTTTATACAATCTCACGAGAAAAATATTTTGTATAGCATTTTCTGCTACATTCTTTACACTTTTGTGTACTTTTGTCGACTTAGAAATCGAACTTTTCGCCAGTCAGCAGCTCATAAGCTTCGATATACTTAGCGATGGTTTTATCGATAACATCCTGCGGCAGCTCATAGCCTGCATCAGGATTTGCACTCAGCCAATCGCGTACAAACTGCTTGTCATAGGACGGCTGGCCTTGTCCAACCTTGTAGCCTTCCAGCGGCCAGAAGCGGGAGCAGTCCGGAGTAATCATTTCGTCACCCAGTACAACCTCACCGTTTTCGTCCAGACCGAACTCAAACTTGGTATCAGCAATGATGATGCCGCGCTCTAAAGCATAAGCAGCGCATTTTTTATAGATAGCGATGGTGTAATCGCGCAGCTTCAGAGCATATTCCTTGCCGCGGCCCGGATAGAGCTTCTCGAGAATTTCGATGCTTTGCTCAACGCTGATGTTTTCGTCATGGTCGCCGATTTCAGCCTTAGTGCTCGGAGTGAAGATAGGCTCAGCCAGCTTTTCGGATTCCTGCAGGCCTTCAGGCAGCTTAATGCCGCAGATTTCGCCAGTCTTTTTGTAGCTTTCCCAGCCGCTGCCGGTGATGTAGCCACGAACAATGCATTCAACAGGCAGCATGTTCAGCTTTTGGCATTTCATGCTGTTGCCGGTGAATTCCGGTTTCTGGAAGAATTCAGGCATATCTTTAACGTCAACAGAAAGCATATGGTTAGGCACGATATCTTTGGTCAGATTGAACCAGAATTTGGAAATCTGCGTCAGCACGGTGCCTTTCTTAACGATATTGTTTTTCAGAATATGGTCAAATGCGGAAATACGGTCGGTAGCTACCATAATAATGCTGTCGCCAGCATCATACATCTCACGAACCTTGCCGGATTTAAACGGTTTGTACTCTTGCATTGTAATGCCTCCTAAAAATTTTCTCGGCAGAGGAGTAACCAGCGCGTGCTGCCTGCGCCTCCGTCATTGTTAACTTTGTTATACTTTACGCTATTATCATACCACAACGCTCGCAAAAAGTCGAACGTTTTTCGAGATTTTTAATTTATTTTTCGGATTTCTTCTTCGCAGACCGCTAATTCCTTATAGACGGTCTATAAACGGCAGCTTCAGCATCTCCGTATCTACATAAGGCTCGCCTAAATGTCTGCCCGATACAAACGTTCCGTGGCAGTCACTGCCGCCGCTGATAAGCAGCTTATGCTTCTCGCAACGGCGCAAAAGACGCTGCGTGCCCTCCACGCTATGATTAGAATGATAGCACTCAAAGCCGTCAAAGCTTTCTACGCGCAGCAGGTCCATAACCTGCTCCAGTCCCGGACCATGAAAGCCGCTCGCCGCATGAGCGCACAGCGCCACGCCTCCGGCACCATGAATGGCCGCAATGACCTCGCTGATTGCGGGGAAGGTCGGAAAACCGAGGTCATGCTCCGGCGTAAAAATCCGCTGAAAAAAATCATTCACGCCTGTGCACAAGCCCTTATCAATCAGGTATGCCAACGCCCTCCAGCCACCGCGTCTCCTGTCATACGTATAACTCGCAAACTCAGCCTCATCCACAGCCCAGCCCTCGCGTGCCAAAAGGCGGATGCTGTCCACGTCTTTCTGCTCCAGCAGGTCCTCATTATGACGCATCAGCTCCACCAGCGGCTTATTGGTAATATCTATGCCGTAGCCGAGGATATGAAACGACAAATCGCCCTTAGTCGAGCAAATTTCCGCACCCGGAAGAAAGGCAATTCCTGCCTGCGCCGCCATCCTGCCTGCTTCGGCTACGTTCGCCACGCTGTCATGGTCCGTCACCGCCAGCAGCCCTATACCACAGCGCTGCGCCTCCTCTATCAGCTCCGCCGGAGTCCACGTTCCGTCGGAAGCAGTCGTATGAATATGTAAATCTGCACGTATCGCCATCGCAGCCTCTCCTTTTTCTCTACACAATAAGCTAAAAGCCAGCAAAATTGCTTATAAAACGCCAAAAATAAAAATTTTTTCCGTCGTCTATGTATAGAATAGGTAAAAATTACGCATCTGTCAACGTCATACGGCAAAATATTCATCTCCCTTCCACGCAGACAGTACTTCTCATACAAGACGTTTCAAAAAAGTGTTACACTTGTTACACTCTACATATGTAGGTACAGCAAAATTCTGCATTAAGTGTACGCGCGCCAACGCTGTCCACTATACAAATACATTATTCATTCTGTACTTGACTTTCACATAACAATGATATATACTATCAACATTACTACTAACACTTTTTTATATTAGGGGGAGTCGTTGTGTTTAACAAATATCTTGCCATTCTCAATGAAGTGGCACTCATCAAACAAATCGCCGTCGGCCTTGTCATCGGCGTCCTGCTGGCTTTAACCGTGCCGCAGGCTGTTCCTGTTGTCGCTATTTTTGGTGACCTTTTTGTAAAAGCTTTAAAGGGCGTTGCACCTGTACTCGTATTCTTCTTGGTTATGAATGCTATGGCTCAGAAGAAAAGCGACGGTGACGCTAACATGAAGCCTATTATCGGCTTGTACGTTGTCGGCACCTTCTGCGCTTCTCTTGTAGGCGTGACCCTGTCCTTCCTGTTCCCGACCACCTTGCAGCTGCAGGTTGCAGACGCTAAGGTTACACCGCCTAGCGGTATCGTTGAGGTTCTGCATAACCTGATTCTCAGCGTTGTTGATAACCCGATTGCTGCACTCCTGCACGCAAACTATATCGGTATTCTGGCATGGGCTGTAATCTTCGGTCTGGCTATGAACATGGCTGCTAATGACACCACCAAGGCTGCTTTGGCAGACGTTGCTAAATCCATCACCCTCGTTGTAAAATGGGTTATCCACTTTGCTCCGCTCGGCATCATGGGCCTCGTGGCAACCTCCATCAGCGATGCAGGCCTGTCCGCAGTTATGAGCTATGTACACCTTCTGGCAGTACTCATTGCCTCCTACTTCTTCGTAGCGCTGGTGATGAATCCGCTCATCGTATACTTCAACATTCGTAAAAACCCGTTCCCGCTGGTGCTCACCACCATCCGCGAATCCGGCGTTTACGCTTTCTTTACCCGCAGCTCCGCTGCTAACATTCCTGTAAATATGGCTTTGTGCAAACGCCTCGGCCTGAATCCTGATACCTATGCGCTGTCCATTCCGCTGGGCGCAACCATCAACATGGCTGGTGCATCCATCACCATCTCCGTACTGGCTCTGGCTGCAGCTAACACTCTGGGTATCCATGTAGATATGCCGACCGCACTGCTGCTGTGCATCGTTTCTACCGTTGGTGCCTGCGGTGCTTCCGGTGTTGCCGGCGGCTCCCTGCTGCTGATTCCTGTAGCCTGCGCTTCCTTCGGTATCGGCAATGATATCGCAATGCAGGTTGTTGGCGTTGGCTTCATCATCTCCGTACTGGAGGATGCCTGCGAAACCGCGCTCAACAGCTCCAGTGACGTACTCTTCACCGCAACTGCTGAATTTGCAGAACGCGCTAAGGCTGGTACGCTGAAAGCTGAAGACCTCGTTCCGAAAGATTAATTTCATAAGCAATGCTGCCGCATGGAAATGTGCGGCAGCTTTTTTATGCAAAAAAAGAACTGCCACCGAAGCAGCCCGGGCTCCAGTGGCAGTTTGAAAGGATGTGTTGTTGTCTATTTAATTATCAGCCTTCAATGGCAATGTATTTCTTTTCTTCAACCTTTTTCGGCTCAACCTTAGGAATAGTAACCTTCAAAATACCATCCTCAAATTTAGCCTTGATATCCTCCTGCGTTACAGCATCGCCAACATAGAAGGTTCTTGCACATTGGCCGGTATAACGTTCACGGCGGATATAAACGCCCTCTTTATTCTTCTCGTCCTTATCCAGACCTTTAGCAGCGGTAATCGTCAGATAACCGTTTTCCAGTTTGGCATTGACGTCCTCTTTTTTAAAGCCAGGCAGGTCAATATCCATTTCATAAGCGCCATCAGTTTCTTTAATATCGGTCTTCATAACGTTCTGTGCATGTTTACCATACAGCGGATTGCGATGGCCAAAGAATTCCTTTTCAAACGGAAAATCCATTAAATCATCAAATAAGCTTTCACCAAATACACTAGGCATCATCATAAGTCATTCCTCCATTTTATCCTGCTTGTTAGTATGCATTTTCATGTTGATGCTACAAGTATTAATTTGATTATTAACTCAGGTGCTGAACCTTAGGCTTTCTTTGCTTCCCTGTGGTTCATTTCCTTTGTTGATTATGTTATACCACTATTTGTTAGCACTGTCAAGCGTCGAGTGCTAATTTCTGACGATTTCACAAAATTAACATATTCAACGCTTTTTCAGTTGTAAAATCCCCATAAGTATACTACAATAAACATATCATATAAAGAAAGTAGGCGCAGCCATGAACTTACCAGAGAAAAAATACATTGCTTCCTTTGATATTGATGCACAAAACACCTTCACCCCTGTATGCCCCGACGAGCTGGCGGTAGCAGAAGGCGATTTGATTGCTGACGAGCTTAACGCTCAGGCAAAGTTTGCCAGTCTGCGTATCGCCTCCCGCGACGCGCACAGCATGAGCGCACTGTGGATAAGCGACGCAGAGCATGCTCCGCTCTCTCCCATCGAAGGCTATCCTGACCTTGATATCCGCTGGCCTGCACATGCCATCATCGGTACTAAGGGCTTTGAGTTTATCGCAGGCCTTGACCAGCAGGCCTATGATTTTCAAGTTTTCAAGGGCATTGAACCGGATAAGCATCCCTATGGTGCCTGCTATCACGATTTAAAGAATACGCTTTCCACCGGTGCGATTGAATATCTGCGCTGCCACGGCATCACGACCGTCATCTGCGGTGGTCTCGCAACCGACTACTGCGTGAAAAACACCGTGCTGCAATTAAGGGACGCAGGCTTTGACGTTATCCTGAACAAGGCTGCCTGCCGCGGCATCGCGCCCGACACCATCGCCACAGCCATGCAGGAAATGCAGGACGCAGGCGTAAAATTTGTGGAATGCGCTAAGGAGTTAGGAGAATAAAAAAGAGTCAATATACCTCAAAAGCCGCCAGAGCTTTCGCTCTGACGGCTTTTTTGCACTACTCCTTACACTCAGCCTCGCCAAACACATAGCAGGCACGCCCGCGCTCCTTCGCCTTATAAAGCGCCTTATCCGTCGCATACATCAGCTTACGAATTTCCTGCGGATAGGTAAACGAGCAGACGCCTATGCTACAGGTAACCTTTTGCTGCGGCAGAATATCTGCTAAATCCTTATACAGGTCATCTAACAGCGCTGCCAGCGCGTTTTGCGTTATCGGCTTATGCAGAATAGCCGCGAATTCATCGCCGCCCAGCCTGCCGACCACGCCATAGGGCGACAGCGCTTCGTCCAGCCTCTTCGCAAAACCGCAGAGCACCTCATCGCCAACAAGATGGCCATATGTATCGTTGATGCTCTTAAAGGCATCCACATCAAAAAATAAAAACCAGCCCTTGGCCTTGCTTTTTAGCAAGGCCCTGTTCTTTTGCAAAGCCACGCATTTATTCAGGAACATCTTGCGTCCCATAACACCTGTAAGGCTGTCAAGCGAGCCAAGATATTCCTTGTACATCAGATATTTATACGCCCACAGTCCCACTATCATCAGAATAAAATCCAACGCCAGAATCGCCATGACAAACATAAACTGCAGATGCAGCAAATCGCCGGAGATATGCGCTGAAATCTCTACTCCATGCTTATCAAGCATGAACGCCGTGCGCTGCGAAAAGTATGCCGCCGTGATAAGCGTCATCGTCACAGCAACTGTAAAAAACGACAAGGCACGCTTGCGCAGCGACCGCTGCACATACGAATCCACGCCTGAGTGGTCTATATAAGTCTTCAGCTGCTGCACTCTTGCGCTGTTATACAGCTCCCATACGCAAGGCACAATAAACAGCACCACTAAAGCAGCGCAGAAATCGTATTTATCCAACTTGAACGATGTTGCATAGGTAACGTTGAACTGCGGGAACAAAATGCCCATCGCTCCGCACACTAAAAAAGAATGCAGGCGAATCGATAATAAGGTAAGCAGGCACATCCAGCTGCGAAAGCGCTTGCATCCACGCACAGCATCAAAGGCCAAGCCAACAAGCAGACCAAACAGCGCCCTTGTTCCCACGCTGAGGACCAGGCTTGCCAGCGGCTCACTGCTGTTGAACGGGGAAAAGACCATATCCAGTGGCATGACGTAAGAAGCCGATGCCTTATAAAGGCTGCTCAGACCAAAAACAATACCTGTCAGCACAGCCTGCCGCGTACCAAACACGCAGGCCGCTATAATAACAGGAAGATAAGCAATAGTAAAGGAAATAGGCGGAAAATGAAAGTAGCCTAAAAAAGTAAACGACATTAACACCTCAACCGCCAGCAATATATAGAAGCTGTCACGTGCAAAGCTTGAGCTGCCAAAAAACTTCCTCATAATCCTACTTCCTCTCCCTAAGAAATTATTTCACCTCACGCAGCAGATGCGAGCTGCCTGTCAGCGAACGTGCGCCGTTTTCTGTAACGACATAGGTATTTTCCGTACCAACCATACCTAATCCCGGCAGAGCAATCTTCGGCTCTACCGCAAAGGTCATACCCGGCTGCAAAGGCTGCTTGAAGCCCTTGGCAATCGCCGGCGCCTCGTCCATAACCAAGCCGATGCTGTGGCCGAGAAACTTGCCGCCGTTCATGAAGGCGTCACCATAAATATTATCAAATTTATCCATTGTGCGCAGATAGAGGTTTTCGATAGGCTCGCCCGGAACCATCAGGCGTACAACCTCCTGCTCCAGCTCCAGACAGCGCTGCTGCGCCTCTATAAGGTGCTTGCTCTGCTCATCCTTCGCCAGATCGCCATAATAATAGACAACAGTTTTATCCGTGTGATAGCCGTCAAAGCCGCAGGGAATATCAAGATAAACAAGTCTGCCCGGCTGCAGCTTGCGGAACGCATTACCGATGGACTGCACTGCGATACATGTGCCGTCCGTGCCGCCGGGGCCGTCAAAGCCTGTACGCACTAGTCCGCTCTTGCCAAAGGAAGCAATACCGACAGCCTCCTCGCCCAGCGCCTGATTAAAGCGTGCCGTGCCATGCGAGCCACGCTGCACCATCTCGCTGTAAAGAGCAATAGCCAGCTGTGCCTCGCTGATGCCGCCATGAATAAGCTTCGGTGCAACAATATCCAGTACTGTTTCATGAATGGCGCCAGACTGCTCCATCTGCTTAAGCTCGTACTCGCTCTTCACCATACGCAAATCCTGCAGCACGCTGTCGAAGGAGCCCAGCTCCTCAAAAGCAAAATACTTATGCAGCATACGCTCCCAATCTAACGTTGCCTTCTTTGTTTCAACATACATCACCTTCGGCGCACTGCCATAAAAGGCTGCGGCTTCACGGAAGCTGTGCATCGGACGAATATCGCCGAAATGCGATTCGTTGCAGGCACGTTCAAAGCTGCGGCGTACCCAGAAAACAGCGTCCTGCGGACGAATCAGCAGCACGCCCTCCTGTATCGTACCCGTGAAGTAATACATTGCCACCTTATGATTGACCGCCGCCATCTCCCAGCCGGGATGCGCTGCATCCATCGCCCTGCGAAAACGCTCCAGGCGCGCCTCTAGCTCACTTGCCGGTACGGGGCGCAAGGCTTCAGTTAAAACGGTTTCCTGCTCTAAAACTGCCATTTCTATCACTCCTTATGCTGAACGTCAGCTGCTTAGTCGATATAATTCAAAATTTCTTTAGCGTGCGGCAGGATGATATCAGGCTTAATGCTGCCCTGCTCCACATCCTCCATTGTCGCCTCGCCTGTCAGCACCATCACCGACAGAATATCATTATTCAGGCCAAAGGCAATATCCGTCGCCAAACGGTCGCCCACCATAGCGATTTCTTCCTTCTTATAGCCGGTCTTGTCCAGAACCACATCAACCATATACTGATACGGCTTGCCGAAAATAAGCTGCGGCTCCTTGCCCGTAGCCGTTTTAATCAGCTCCAGCATCGCGCCTGTATCAGGAATAAACTCGCCGCCCTCAATCGGACAGCGCACATCAGGATGCGTCGCTACATAAGGTACGCCCTTATCAATTAAACGGCAGGCAATCGCCAGGCGTTCATACGTCAGCGTCTGGTCAAAGCCAACTACCACGTAATCAGCGCCCTCCTCCAGCGTATTCGTCAGCGTAAAGCCGGCCTCCTCAATCGTCGTCAGAAGCTGCGGTGTACCAAGCACAAAAAGGCGGGCGCCGGGCTTGTTCTTACTCATCCAGTTCGTCAGCGCATCCGAGGAAATCAGGATATTTTTACGCGTTACCGGCACACCCAGGCCGTTCATCTTCTGCACATAATGCTCATGGCTGCGCGATGAATTATTCGTCAGCAGGTAATACTCACGCCCTGCAGCCTTCAGTTTATCAAAAAAGCCCTCCATACCGGGAATCAGCTCATTACCAAGGTTAATCGTTCCGTCCATATCAAAAAGAAAACACTTTATCTGCGCCAGGCGCTTATAATCGTAGGTCATTGTCTATCCTCCAAAGTATATATATCTGTATTATATAATATTTTTGCAGATTGTGCTACCAGTTGCGCTGAAATGTAATAAAATGCGTCTGTTTTAAGCCTTCGCTGCAAAAAAAGAACTGACACTGGCAGCAACCAGCATCAGTTCTACGTGCTTTGAAATTTTAAATTAAATTTTTCTTATGCTCAGCCTTTTTGTTTTAAGAGCTTTGCAATTTTAAGAACTTCTTCCAGGCTAATATCCTGGTCTTTGCTTTCAGCCTTCTCATCCAGGTCTACAAAGAAGTTGCTCATGTTACATTCCAATAAGGTATGCAGCTTCAACAGGTTAGGCAGAGTTACCGGCACACGACCACATTCGATGTTGCACAGATGTGTTTGAGAAATGCCCATCTCTTTAGCCAGACCAGTCTGGGTGAGATTTTTGGCAGTACGCAGTAAACGGATTCTGCGACCAATAAGCTTAATTTCTTCTTGCATTTTTTAGCACCGCCTTTCATTTGACATGCGACAAATTATCTTAAACTAATAAAGCACTTATTTTAAGTTTACCACGTTTTTCAGATTTGGCAAGAGGTTTGCCGTAAATTTTATTTATCTTCATCTATATTTTAATTACTAGTCTACGAAAATGCAAGTCTTTTTTTGATTATCTTCTTTTGTCAGGCTCTTGCTTTTAACAATCACGCAAGAAATTACAAGTTTAAGGAACTTTTTTGTTAGCCCAAAAGCAGACGGTCGCTCGCCATTTCGGCACCGCTAGCCTGCTCGAACATCTCCAGCAAATCGGCAATCTGCAGATGCTTTTTCTCCTCGCCCTGCACATCGATAATCACGCGTCCATTGTGCAGCATAATCAGACGGTTGCCATAGCGCAGCGCATCACGCATATTATGTGTAATCATCAGCGTCGTCAGCTGATCGCGCGTAACAATTTTTTCCGTCAGCGCCAGCACCTTCGCTGCCGTCTTCGGATCAAGTGCCGCCGTATGCTCGTCGAGCAGCAGCAGCTTAGGCTTTTTCAGCGTCGCCATCAGCAGCGTCAAGGCTTGACGCTGACCGCCGCTGAGCAGGCCGACCTTCGCCGTCATGCGATCCTCAAGGCCGAGGTCCAGCTCCTTGAGCAGCTCATAGAAGCGGTCATGCTGTGCCTCCGGCAGGCTCCAGGCAAGACCGGGCGTTTCGCCGCGACGCGCAGCCAGCGCCAGATTCTCTTCAATCATCATGCCTGCCGCCGTACCCAGCATCGGATCCTGAAAGACGCGGCCAATATATTTAGCACGCTTGTGCTCCGGTTTCTTTGTAATATCCTCGCCGTCAATAATAATCTTGCCCTTATCGACAGGGAAAACTCCGGCTATCGCGTTCAGCGTTGTGGATTTACCGGCGCCGTTGCCGCCGATAACCGTAGCAAAATCTCCGGGTGCCAGATGCAGTGAAAGATTCTGCAGCGCTCTTTTTTCATTTATTGTTCCCGGGAAGAAGGTTTTAGAAACATTTTCAACATGCAGCATTTAACGCACCGCCTTTCTGCCGCCCATTCTCGCTTTAATCAGCGGCATGGACAGTGCCAATGCCACCAGCACAGAGGTAAAGAGCTTAAGGTCGTTTGGCGGCATACCCATTGCCAGTACAGCAGCAATAACTATGCGATAAACAATCGAGCCCAGCACTACGGAAATCAGGCAGTTTTTAAAGCTGCGCGTACCGAACAGCACCTCGCCGATAATAACAGAGGCCAAGCCGATAACGATGGTGCCTGTGCCCATGCCTACGTCGGAGAAGCCATTGGACTGCGCCACCAGCGCACCGGAAACTGCAACAAGACCATTGCTCAGCAGCAGGCCTAAGATAATCGTAATATCAGTATCAACGCCCTGCGCACGAATCATCTGCTGGTTAAAGCCAGTCGCACGGATAGCAGCGCCAATCTGCGTACCAAAGAACCAGTACATAAAGAAGCCCACTATCAGCGTCACTGCCAGACCGACAACAAGCGTCGTCTGCGCCATCGACAGGTCAAGCGCACTCTTGGCAATTTTAAAGGTTGTGTCTACGCCCAGCAGGGAAAGATTCGCCTTACCCATGATGCGCAGGTTCACAGAATATAAAGCTATCATCGTCAAAATGCCTGCCAAAAGTGCAGGTATTTTCATTTTCGTATGCAAAAGGCCCGTCACCACACCAGCCAGCATGCCTGCGACAAAAGCCGCCAGCAGAGCTGTCAGTGGTCCAAAGCCAGCTACCATCATACTTGCAGCCGTCGCTGCGCCTAAAGGAAAGCTGCCCTCTACTGTCAGGTCAGCAATATCCAGCACGCGGAAGGTTACATAAACGCCGAGCGCCATCAGTGCCCACAGCAGGCCCTGCGCCACGGTCGGTATCAACAAACTAAGCATATCCCATATCCTCCAATACTACTATTTTCTGCTTCGTAAAAAAGAGCCTGCCATCGTCAACAGCAGGCTCCTTGTAAAAAAATCCTTATTTAATAACCTCTGCGTCCTTCAGAAGCTCTTCAGGAACAGTCAGACCGATTTTTGCTGCACTCTTCATGTTAATAACAGGCTTGAACTCCTTTTGTGCCTGAATAGCCATCTCTGCAGGCTTTGCCTTGCCGCTCAGAATATCAGCTGCCATCACACCAGTCTGGAAGCCCAGCTTGTAGTAATCAACGCCCAGTGTTGCCAGACCGCCTGCTCTAACCATGCCTCCCTCGCCGCAGATAACAGGAAGCTTTGCTTCATCAGTTACGCTGATTAAGGTCGGAATAGCAGATGCCAGAACATTGTCTGTCGGAATATAAACAGCCTGCACGCTGCCAACTAAGCTGTGCGCAGCCTGCTGGATATCATTTACAGTAGAAACAGTTGCCTCTTTAACCGTGATGCCCTTCGCAGCAGCTGCTTTTTTGAGGATTTCTACCTGCAGCTGAGAGTTAACCTCGCTGGAGCAATAAACAGTACCAATGGTTTTAACATTTGGCACGAGCTTGGTAAGCAAATCAAGCTGCTCTGCTACAGGGTTCATATCAGTTGTACCGGTAACATTTGTGCCCGACTTATCGTTGTCTTTGACGAGCTTCGCTGTCTTATAATCGGTAACAGCAGTTGCTACAATAGGAATATCGCTCGTTACGTTCGCTACAGTCTGCGCTGCCGGAGTCGCAATCGCACAAATCAAATCAACCTTGTTGTTGACAAAGCGATGCGCGATATTTTGCAGATTAGACTGGTCTGCCTGTGCGTTCTGCTTGTCGAAAGCAATATTCTGGCCTTCCTTATAGCCCTTGGAAGCCAAGCCTTCAACAAAGCCCTTGTTCGCTGCATCCAGTGCTTCGTGCTCAACCAGCTGCACAATACCTACATTAACCTTTTCTGCCTTCTTACCATCCTTCGCGTCACCACCACAGCCGACAATACCCATTGCCAGAGTAAACATCAGGCCAGCTGCCAGTGCCTTCAATTTTTTGCTTTTCAAAGAAATCATTTTTACCATCCTTCCATACTACAAATTTTTTCGTGAAGCTTGTAGATAGCATTATTTTATGCTTTTATCAGTAATTTGTAAACAATTTTTGACAAATCAGTATTTAAATAGTTTTTATGCTGCCTTACTGTATCGAAAGTTACACATCTAAGAGAAGCTTACATGGTGTTTAGTTCTTCATGTAAGGAGTACGGCAAGGAGCATTCCAGTAGCCAAGCAGTTCGTCATCCATACGTGCGATGAACAGTTGGAAACCAGCAGCTTCTTGTACCGTAAGGATTTCGCCAACCATGCTGGCAACAACCTCGATGCCTTTTTCAGCCAGCAGCTTATGGCAAGCACGGAAAACAATCAATTGTTCCATCAGAGTGGTTGCGCCTGAGCCATTGATAACAACGAGAAGCTTTTCGCCAGCCTTCACGTCAAGGACCTTCAGCAAAGCGTCCAGCATAATAGCTGCAGTTTCGTCAGCAGATTTCATTTTCTGCGTACTGCCGCCGCCTTCACCATGCTGGCCCACGCCAACCTCCATGTTGCCTTCTTCGATGTGAGCAATTTCCATGCCGGTTGCCGGATGAGTTGCGCCCTTGGTTGCTACAGCGATGGTAGCCATGTTGTCAGCAAATTTTTGTACAATAGCAGCAACCTCTTCCAGAGATTTGCCGGCAGCAGCTGCAGCACCAGCAACCTTATACAGAGGCACGCAGCCAACCAGACCACGACGGTCCTCAGCATTTTCACGCGGAGCATTAGCAACGTCCTCTTGAGTTACAACCTTCACAACATTGATGCCCAGCTTTTTAACCTGCTTCATCGTCAGATTGCCGGTCAGCATATCGCCTGCATGATTCAGCACAACAAGGAGTACACCGTGGCCTTTGTCTGCCATCTTAATTGCCTCTACACAAGCTTGCGGGCCAGGTGCAGCAAAAATATTGCCAGCAACAGAAATATCAATCATACCTTCGCCAACAAAGCCGCTGATAGCAGGCTCATGGCCAGTGCCGCCCAAGGTTACGATGGTTACGCGGTCTGCCTCTGCCAATTTTTTGTTCACAATGAGGTTACCCTGCTCCAAGGTGATAATGTCAGGGTTGGATAACACAAGACCTTCTAATAATTCACTTGTCAGATTTTCCGGATTGTTAATGAACTTTTGCATAATGATGCCTCCGATTTTAATTTTAATATTTCACGAAGCAAATGCTTCCACGATAAATCTGCACTGCTTCTGTCATTGCAATGAAGCAAGTAACGCTTCTAACAGTCGAGCTATTGTTCCATGCAGTGCGCCAAACATGATATTGTCAGCAAGTTTAGCTAAAGATTTTACCTCCGCTACTTTCGTTAAGCTAATTCTAATATTTAACAGTACAAATGTAAAGCATTCGCTAGAAATTTATTCCATGTCGTTTTGCAAGTAAAAAGGTGCGAATTGGAGAAAATACTCAAATTCGCACCTTTCCTTTGTTTATGAAGCTAGTTTTGTCCCAGCCTCTTTTTACTTTTCTTAATCTAATTCTCCATTTTCCTGAAAGCTAAAATAGGTTATAGAGTTTACAATTCAATCACCAAAAAAATTCTAGAACAATACATACTATAATTAAAATTACTACTTCAATTGCATTTTTTAGATATTCTGATCGTTTGCTATAACCTTCACCAGATACTTGTAAATATCCGCCATATAAAAATAATAATACTCCCCCTATAATGTATCCATAGAAATACCTCCCAGATATAATTATCTTATAATTGAAAACATCAGTTAAACATAGTGCACCAAATAGACTCATTAAATTTAGCCAAAAGCAAGCTATTCGTAAAAATATATTTTCATTTCTAGCTTCTTTAAATATATAATAGAGCCCTCTCAGAAATCCAATTACTAATATTAATGATAGCAATTCCATAATAACAACTCCCAAGTTTTTAATTATCAATAACTAACAAAATTGCTAACTACAATAGTGCCAACTTGAGCAGTTATTATTACAGCTTTAGGTATGCCACGATTTTCTGCAATCTTTCCGACCCTATACATGGTATATCCTTTTGCGGCTTCTTTTAATATCATCTCGGTTGTTTCTTTTGACAATGCATACTTATTGTATTCTTTTATAACATTACCAGAAGAGTCAAATAAAGGTCTATACCTATGCCAAAGCCAGCAGAAGAGTTCTTTTCTTCATAGGAATTCTTATCCTGTTTGCTTTCAATATTAAGGTCTCCGCCTACGCTACCGGTAACCTTTTCACCGCTCAGCTTGCCGCCTTTAATGTTAGTATCCTTGCCGCTAGTAAAGTCAAGATTTTTTTCTGCCTTTACAGTGCTTTCGTTGTAGGAGGTACTGTTGGCATCTACTTCGCCTTTGCTCTTGCTGCCGCTTATGCTTACACTGCTTACCTGACCTGTTGCAAGGTCAAAGCCTACGCCTACACTCGCACTGCTGGATTTAGAATCCTGCTCCAGCTTGTTAGTGGTTTCAGACGCAGTTATATTAAGGTTTTCTTTAGCGTCTAAGGTGACGTCCTTGCCTTCAACATTGCTGCCAGTGATGTTAATGTCTTTTTCTGTAGAGGTAATCTTTACATCACCTTCAGCTTTGACATTGCTTCCATTGGCAACCACGGTTGTGCTTGTGCTTTCGCTCTTGCTCTTGGTGCTGCCAATACTTACGTTAAGGGAAATTCCCTTAGACGGATCTTTTACGGCATCTTTTATCAGGCCTGCATTTTTCTCAATGGATTCTACAGCCTTATAGCCAT
>OQVS01000882.1_pt1 | contig 20972 bp, 21 predicted proteins | sample 1691601 | NCBI WGS metagenome assembly OQVS01 (sample SAMN03418268, study PRJEB22391) | human gut metagenome | biome: human-gut; feature: organic feature; material: feces | host: Homo sapiens | place: Tanzania | collected 2013-01
TTGCAGCATCCTGCGCATTCGCAACTCCGGTAGGTACTCCTCCGAACACTCTGGTACTTGGCCCTGGCGGATACAAATTCATGGACTATGTTAAAGCTGGTACCGGCCTGGTTCTGGTAGCTTTCGTAGTATCCCTGGTTGTTATCCCGATGGTATGGCCGTTCTTCCCTGGCAAATAATTTGTTAGGTTAGTAAGCTAAAATGCAAATTAATCCCCGTCACGAAAGTGACGGGGATTTTTGTTGTTTAAAATATGGCTGAGACCAGCAGAAATACATGATTTTAAAAGTGAGCATACAGACATATTTTTAATAAAAAAGAGGCATCAGACGATATAATAATAAACAAGCAACATTATGCATAAATATACAATAAGCTGAGTGGAAGAACATGTAAAGCACAGGAATAAAATAAATGAAAAAGGCTTGCAAATTTGTCAGAAGTGTGTTAAACTTAACACTGTTGACAATTAAGTAATTAAAGTAAGTGAAAAAGCCGATTAAGTAAGTTATGTAAGTGAGGAAAACTAAAAGCCTTTAACTAATGAAATTTTGGCTAAAATGTAAGCTCTATAACTTGTTAATGATAGAACTTACTGATAACTTGTAGAATTATTTTATTGATGACCTTCAGTGTGTATAGTGACACACAGACAACAAAACATTTTTATTTTTAAGGAGGAAAACAATGTCCCCAGCTATCAAATGTCTTATTCTGTTGGCAGTAGTTGCATTATTCTTCGTAACTGAACTTATTCCTCTCGCAGTTACTGCTATTGGTGCCTCTGTGGCATGCGGCCTGTTAGGCCTGATCCCTGCTAAGCAAGTATTCAGCGGTCTGTCCAACTCTACTGTAGTACTTTTTGCAGGTATGTTCGTTGTAGGCGCTTCCATGTTCTACACCGGCCTGGCTCAAGAAATTGGTAACACCGTAGTTAAAATGTGCGGCACCAGCGAAAACAGCCTGATGTTCGGTCTGATGATCGTTGGTACTGTAATGTCCGCAGTTCTGTCCAACACCGGTACCGCAGCTTGCATGCTGCCGGTTGCACTGGGCATCTGCTCCGCAGCTAAGATTCCTGCTTCCCGTCAGTTAATGCCGTTGGCATTCGCTTGCGGTTGGGGCGGTATCATCACCATGGTAGGTACCCCGCCGAACATCATTGCAGTAGGTGCAATGAATGCTGCTGGTATCGAGCCGTTCGGTTTCTTCGAATTCGCTTGGATCGGTGTTCCTATCTCCGTAGCTGGTATGCTCTACATGATGTTCCTGGGCAAATATCTGCTCCCGAACAAACAACTCGATGCTGACCAAGAAATCGAGCAAGAGGTAGAGGCTAACGAAGTTTCCAGATCTAAACAAATGGTTTCCGGCGTTATCCTGCTGGGCGTAATCCTGGTAATGGCTGTTGGTATCCCGGGCGTATCCCTGGAAATGGCTGCTATCATCGGCGCTCTGCTGTGCGTACTGACCGGCTGCCTGACTGAAAAACAAGCTTATGCTTCCATCGACTGGGTAACCATTTTCCTGTTCGCTGGCATGATGCCTGTATCCTCCGCTATGGACAAAACCGGCGCTGGTAAACTCATCGCTGAATGGACTGTTGGCCTGATGGGCGGCGCTCCTTCTCCGCTGGTTGTAACCGGTGTACTGTTCATCCTGTCCTGCGGTCTGACTCAGTTCATGTCCAACACCGCATCCGCAGCTCTGCTGTGCCCGATCGGTATTGCAATTTCCCAAAACCTGGGCGCTGACCCGAAAGCAGTTCTGATGGCTATCGCTGTTGCAGCATCCTGCGCATTCGCAACTCCGGTAGGTACTCCTCCGAACACCTTGGTACTCGGCCCTGGCGGATACAAATTCATGGACTACCTGAAAGCTGGTTGCGGTCTCGTAATCGTTTGCTTCATCGTATCCCTGATTGTTATTCCGATGGTTTGGCCGTTCTTCCCTGGCAAATAATTTGTTAGGTTAGTAAGCTAAATGCAATTCAACCCCTGTCACGAAAGTGGCAGGGGTTTTGTTATTCTTGGTAGGATTTGTCAAAGGGTGTCATAAAAAAAACACATCTTTTTGGTATACTTGCTTTGACCTCAAAAAGAGGAAAGGTTATAATAGTAAAGTAATACATAAAAGAATGAGGGATGCAAAATGATGAATTTCGTCAAGAGAAATAAATACATATTAGTTGCGGCGGCCATTTTGCTGGCAGGCAGCTATGGCGGCTACAAATATTATCAAAGCAGTCAGGTCGCAGTAGAGACTGTGAAGATTGGCGAGGTTAAAAAAGGGAATATCGTAGAGACTGTTTCGGCAACCGGCTCCTTGAGTGCGCAGGATAATGTTGATATCAGCTCCAAGATTACGGGCCGTATCGTAGAGGTGCTGGTTAAGGAGAATCAGCATGTCAATGCCGGCGATGTGCTGGTGCGTCTGGACGCAACGTCCCTGAACGCTACGCTGGCGCAGATGCAGGCCAAGCTGCATAACGCGCAGGCCACCTATGACCGTAACCTGAACCTCTTAAATCGTGGCGCTATAAGCCAGTCGGCCTTCGACAGCGTAGAGGCTGATTATCTTGTGGCCAAGAGCAATTACGAAAAGGCTGCTTCTGATGTCAGCGATACTATTATTACGACGCCGATTTCCGGCTATATCATCGGCAAGCCGACGCCTGTTGGTCAGACCATCAGCTCCGGTATCAGCACGCCGCAGGTTATCATGTCCGTAGCAACGCTTGATAATATGGAGATTGAAACACTGGTCGATGAATCTGATATCGGTCAGGTGAAGAATGGCCAAAAGGTTAAGTTCACCGTCGATGCTTATCCGAATGAAACCTTCACCGGTAAGGTGCGCCTGATTTCCCGCAGCGCTACGACGGAGAATAATGTTATCTATTATAAGGTATATGTTACCGTTGACGATGCGAAGGGCAAGCTGCTGCCGACTATGACGGCAAGAACAGAGATTATCATTGACGAGGCTAATGATGTAACCATTGTGCCGCTGAACTGCGTTTATAACGAGGGCAGCCGTCATTACGTGAAGGTATATAATGAAAAGACTAAGGAAACGCGTGACGTTGATGTAACTCTCGGTTTGACGAGCGATAGCGAGGTGGCAGTTAAGGCAACGGGCCTCAGCGTAGGCGACAAGCTGCTCGTGAAGAAGGCTGTCAGCAAGCAGACCAGTAACAAAATGGGCCCGCCGCCGATGCACTAAGGAGGGCGTGAGCATGTCTGTTATTGAATTAAAGGATATTATGAAAACATATCATATGGGTGACAGCGTTGTACATGCTCTCTTCCATGTGAATTTAAAGATTGAATATGGTGAATTTACGTCTATCATGGGCCCGTCTGGCAGCGGCAAGTCAACGATGATGAATATCCTCGGCTGCTTGGACAGACCGACCTCCGGCGAATATTTTCTTGATGGCAAGGAAATCGCCGGCTATGATGACGATGAGCTGGCGCATACGCGTAATGCGAAGATTGGCTTTGTCTTCCAGAACTTCAATCTGTTGGCGAAGCTGACGGCGCAGGCCAATGTTGCGCTGCCGCTCGTCTACGCAGGCGTAGACGAGGAGGAGCGCATGGAGCGCGCAAAGAAGGCGCTGGAGGCTGTCGGCCTCGGCACGCGTCTTGACCATAAGCCGACGGAAATGAGCGGCGGCCAGCGTCAGCGTGTGGCGATTGCCAGAGCGCTGATTAATAACCCGGCGATTATCATGGCCGATGAGCCGACGGGTAACCTGGATACGAAGTCCAGTTATGAGATTATGGATATTTTTAAGGCGATGAATGACAGCGGCAAAACCGTGGTCATGGTTACGCATGAGCCGGATATTGCGGAGCAGACGAAGCGTATTCTCGTAATGCGTGACGGTCAGCTGGTCAGCGACGAGTGCAGCGGCGGCAAGACCGATTATGCGGCCATGGAGCTGCAAAGCATGCGTGACGGTCAGCAATCTTAATGAAGGAAGGTAAGCAGAAATGTTAAATGAAAGCATAAAAATGGCTATCGAAGGCATGCTCTCCAACAAGCTGCGTACCTTCCTGACGCTGCTGGGCATCATCATCGGCGTTGGTGCAGTTATTGCAATGGTCAGCCTAGGCTTTGGCCTCAAGGAGAATGTAAAAAGCAATATCTCCAAGCTGGGCAGTAATCTGCTGATTATCACCTCCGGCGGCCGTACTGCGAGCGGTGCGCGCCTGGCGGCCGGCGAGGGCGTTAAGCTGACTTATGAGGATATGCAGGCTATCGAAAAGCAGGTAGACGGCATTGCCAACATTACGGCCAGCGTCAACAGAAGCTATCAGCTGGTGGCAGGCAACCAGAACTGGACGAGCCGCGTAGAGGGCACAACGGCGAGCAGCTTTACGATTTCCAGTCTGGAGGTTGAGGATGGCCGCATTTTGAGCGACCGTGACCTTAGCAGCCGCAGCAGAGTGGCCGTAATCGGCAAGACGGTTGCGGACAGCCTGTTCCCTGAGGAAAATCCTGTAGGCAAGATTATGCGTATCAACAAGGCTCCGTTTCAGGTTATCGGCGTGCTGAAGAGTAAGGGGCAGGGCAGCATGGGTATGGATCAGGATGACGTAGTCTATATTCCGCTGACCACGGCGCAAAACCGTATGATGGGTATCACCAATGTACAGCGTATTACGGTACAGGCTGAAAACGAGAACGTTATCAACGATGTGCAGGCCGAGGTAGAGCAGGTGCTGCGTACTCGCCACAGAATCAAGGATGGTGGCACAGACGACTTTACAGTAGGCAATATGGCGCAGATTATGGAAACCATGATGTCGACGGCTAATAATATCACGATTCTGCTTGGCTGCATTGCTGCTATCAGTCTTTTGGTCGGCGGTATCGGCATTATGAATATCATGCTCGTTTCGGTTACGGAGCGCACGCGTGAGATTGGTATCCGCAAGGCTCTTGGTGCGACCTATAACAATATTTTGCAGCAGTTCCTTGTGGAGTCGATGGTTATCGGTATTATCGGTGGTACGCTGGGCGTTATCCTCGGCGTGAGTGCTTCGGTGCTTATCAGCAAGTTCGCTGGCTGGAATACGGTTATTTCCATCTGGGCAATTATTATCGCGGTAGTCTTTTCAATTGGTATCGGCCTGTTCTTCGGTATTTATCCGGCGAGAAAGGCGGCGCTGTTAGATCCGATTGACGCACTGAGATACGAGTAAAATAAAAGCGGCGAGAAAGCACCATATATTTTTAGTGGTGCTTTTCGCACGCTTTTTCATAGTTTAGGAGATAGTGATGAAGCAAAGAAAAAAACCAACTTTAAACGATTATTTCCAGGCCTTTTCGGATTTTCTGAGAAGGCCTAAAACTGTTTTTGACATCAAGGACAGAACAAAAGGCTTAATTCTACTAATTGCCATAATTATTATGCTGCAAAAGGTTGTGCAAATGCTGAGTGATTGATATAATAAAATAATAGAACTGTTTGTGAGGAGGATGGCTGTGAGTGAAAAGGGACTTGGGATTTTAGGCGGTACCTTTGACCCCATTCATCTTGGACACCTGCATATCGCAGAGGCTGTCTATGACCAGATTGCGCTGGACGAGATAGTCTTTATTCCGGCGTTCGTGCCACCGCATAAGTTGGGGCAGGATTATGCGCCTGCGCAGCACCGTTATGCGATGACAGAGCTGGCTGTGCGCAGCTTTCCGCATTTTACGGTCTCGGATATGGAGCTGCGCCGCAGCGGAGTTTCCTATACGATTGACACGCTGCGTGAGCTGCACGAGCTGTATCCGGAGCGTAAGCTGTATTTTATTATCGGCGCTGATTCAGTAGCGCAGCTGCATACGTGGCATTCTATTGAGGAGATGCTGGAGCTTGCCACCTTTGTAGCAGCCGGAAGGCCTGGCTATGAGGGCGTGATGGACGAGGTTGTGCGTCATTTGGGCAAGCAGGCGGCAGAGCATATTCTGCTGCTGCATACGCCGGAGTACGATATTTCGTCGACGGAAATCAGAACGCGCATCCGTAGCGGCAGCAGTTTGGCCGGACTTGTGCCTGCAGAGGTTGAGCATTATATCAAAGAGCATGGGTTGTATAAAAAGCAGGAGATGGCGTAAAATATGTTGACTATTGAAGAAATGAAACAGCTTTTGGAAAAATCGCTGGCACCGAAGCGCTTCAAGCATTCAGTACATGTTTATGAAACTGCTTTGGAGCTGGCGGCGGTACATGAGCTGCCTGTAGAAAAAATTGCTGTGAGCGCACTATTGCATGACTGTGGCCGTGAGGTGCCGACGAAGGAGAGTGCGGCGAAGGCTGACGAGCTGGGCATTGCTATTGATGAGGTTGAGCGCAGCCAGCCGATTCTGCTGCATGCGAAGCTAGGCGTTTATTATGCGCAGCAGAAGTATGGCGTGACGGATAAGGAGGTGCTCGACGGCATCGCTTATCACACGACAGGCGCTGCGGGGATGAGCACTTTGGCGAAGGTTGTTTTTTTGGCAGATATGCTGGAGCCGGGACGTGATTTCCCTGGCGTAGACGAGCTGCGTAAGGCTGCACGCAAGGACCTGGATAAGGCCATGCTCATGGCTTATAGCAATACGGTGCGTTATCTTTTGGATGGCGGACTTTTGATTCATCCGCATTGCATCGACGGCTACAACGAGCTGATCAGACTGCAGAAGAAGCAGGATTAAGCAGGGGTGGCAGATGGAAAAAGATAATAACGAGATAAATACTAGTCCAGAGAGAAAAAAGCGTGTGCGGCGCAAGCTGCGCTGGGGCAGACTGCTGTTCTTACTGCTTCTGATAGGCGTTGTCGGCACCGGTCTGTTTTGGTCGACGGTATGGGTTTATAACACCTTTATCAATCCGCCGCATGTGCAGGTGACGGCTGCGGATGACACTATCCGCAATGACCAGAAGCTCAACGAGCGCATCAACATCTTGCTGCTTGGTATAGATGATGGCGACAGCGAGGCGGCGGAATCCGAGCCGAAGCGTACCGATGCGATTATCCTTTTGAGCTTTGATCCGCAGAACAATAAGGTGTCGGTGCTGTCGGTTCCGCGTGATACGAAGGTTATTCTGCCGGGACACAAGGATCCGGAAAAGATAAATGCTGCCTATGCCTATGGCGGCGCAGTCATGGCGAAGCAGACGGTGGCAAACCTTCTGCGCGTGCCTATTCATTATTACGCACTTGCTAACTGGCGCGGCTTTATCGACGTTGTCAATTTGATTGGCGGCGTAGATATTTATGTCGACAGGGATATGTATTATGAGGATCCCTATGCTGACCTGGTTATTGATATCAAGCATGGTTATCAGCACATGGACGGCGAAACTGCCGGCAAATATGTGCGCTTCCGCAAGGACGAGCTGGGTGATATCGGCCGCGTGCAAAGACAGCAGAAGTTCCTCAAGGCAGCGGCAGAGCAGATGTTCTCTGTGCAGAACGTCACGAAGATCAGCAGCCTTTTGGCAACGCTGGATAAATATGTTGAGACTGACCTGAATACGCTGACTATGCTGAAGGCAGCCAACAGCTTCAAGCTGTTTGGTGACGATAAGCTGCGCAGCTGTATGTTATATGGTAATTTTAGTGACGAGGATGGCGGAAGCTATTGGAAGTCAACACCTAAGGATGTCAACAAATCTCTTGATGAGCTGGGCATTCCTTATATCAAGGACGAAGAGGATAACTCCGCTGAGGAAGAAGCTGAAAGCGGACCTATAGAGCATCTGCAGCCGAAGGACAGAGATGAGCTGCAAAAGGAAGCAGATGCTGCCAAAAACAAAGAAAATAATTAAGGAGGATGTTTAATGGATACTAAAGAAATTGCTATGAAAATTGCTGCTGCGGCAAGCGACAAAAAGGCTACTGATATTTTGCTGCTGAACATGGAGGGACTGTCTCCGGTTACGGATTATTATGTAATCTGCAGCGCTTCCAACAGCACGCTGGTAAAAACAATTGCTGATAATATCGAGGATAAAATGGGTGAGGACGGCGTGTTCCCGACGCATAAGGAAGGCTATGCTGATGCTCGCTGGATTCTTTTGGACTATGGCGATGTTGTTGCGCATATTTTCCTGGAGGAGGAGCGCAACTTCTATAATCTGGAGCAGCTGTGGGCTGATGCTCCGTCTGAAGCATTTGTGGAGAATGAGGCATGATTGAACACAAAAAATTTACGAGACCTGCAAGACCTGCTAAGGCTCCTGTAGTGACGAATAATACTAAATATCGTCAGGGCGATGTCGTGACGCTGAAGGTGGCACGTATGAGTGAGGCTGGTGCCTTCCTTGATGCAGGCACAGGCAACACCTCTGATGATATCCTGCTGCATAAGCTGCAGCAGACCTCGGAAATCAATGTTGGCGACGAGGTAAAGGTTTATCTTTATCTCGACCCGAACAAGCGCCTGACGGCCAGCATGAAGCTGCCGAAGATGCGTGAGGGCCAGATTGGTTACGCACGCGTGCTGAGCGTAACGCGCGACGGCGGCTTCGTCGACATCGGCGCGGAGCGTGGCGTGTTCCTGCCCTACAGCCAGATGCGCGGCCATGTCAACCCGGGCCAGTTGGTATGGGTAAAGCTGTACCGCGATAAGAGCGGCCGTCAGGCCGTGACGATGCGCGTGGAGGAGGATATGCTGAAGGCCTCCAAGCCTGCTGAAGGACTCAAGGTGGGCGATAAGGTTACCGGTACGATTTACAACATTCTGCCGGAGGGCTTCTTTATCTTCACTAATCAGCGCTTTATTGCCTTCCTGCATCGCAGCGAGGTTCCAGGCGGTCGTCTGGACTTTGGCCAGGAGATTACCTGCCGCGTGACCTATCTGCGTGAGGATGGACGTATCAACGTTTCTATGCGCCTGCAAAAGGAAAACGCGCTGATTGCCGATGCACAGGATATTTATGATTATCTGGTGAAGCGCAATGGCAGCATGCCGTATTGCGACGCTACGCCGCTGGAGATTATCAAGCAGAAGTTTGGCATCAGCAAGGCAGCCTTCAAGCGTGCGCTGGGCCATCTGATGAAAGAGGGCAAGGTGCGTCAGGAAAACGGCTGGACCTTCCTGACAGAAGGTGAAAACAAGTAAAAAATTATCTTTGGGCATAAAAAAACCTGTTAGCTAGAAAAGTCTAAGCTAACAGGTTTTAATTTTATTTCAGCTTGAAGGTAAAGGGTAAGCGCAGATAGCAGCGCACCTTTTGACCGTTAGTGCCGATAGCGCTGGTGAAGCGCCATTTGTAAGCAGCATTGATGCCTGCCTGATCGAGGTTAGCGTTGCCGCTAGAGCTTACGAGTGTAACCTCATCAACAGTGCCGTCTGTATTAACCAGAAGACGTACCACACCGGAACCAGTGATGCCTGCGTTACGCTCTGCAGCAGGATATGTAGGATCAACCTTGCGCACGATACGCGGCATAACTGCAACAGAAGCATTGCCGCTGCCACCGCCGCTGCCACTGCCTGTGCCGCTGCCGTTACCAGTGCCGTGGCCGCTGCCATTACCGCCGCCGCTGCCGCTGCCCGTGCCGGGACCAATGCCGCTGCCATGGCCACTGCCTTGACCGGTACCGCTTCCCTTTTTAACAGCCTTCTTCACAGCAGCCCTCTTTTTCTCAACAGGCTTCGGCTTGTTCTCGTCATTTTGCCAGATAGCATCTGGCTGCGGAGTTTCTTCTTCCTGAATATCTTCTTCAGTCGTTGCCTCGTCTTCGCCGGTGTTATCCTCAATGTCAGCGTCGTTGCCACCGCCGCCGCCACCGCCGCCGAACAGCGAAACCTCGACGATGTTATCTGCAGGCGGATGCGAGATATTAAACAGGCCGACAAAGCTTACGAGAAGTAGGATAAAAATATGTGTTACGATAGAACCGATAAGACCGATTCTACTGCGTTGACCAGAATTCATTATTTACCAGCTCCATCCGTTGCCAAACCAAAGCGGGTAATACCTGCGCCTTTAAGTTTATCAATAAGTTCAATAACACGACCGTAATCAACATCCTTGTCTGCTCTGATAACGATAGCAAAACGAGGATTATTTTTTTGCTCGATAGAAGCTTGGGTTGTTAAGGATTGTATATCTGTCGGTGCATCGCCAAGATAAAGCTTGCCGTCATTTTTCAGGGATACAGCAAAGGTTGTCGTTGTATCCGTAGCAGCATGGGCTGCCTGCGGCAGTTTTACAGGGATAGTCTTGAGGTCGATCATGTACATCGTGCTGAGCATAAAGAATACCAGCAGGAAGAACATGATATCAATCATCGGGATGATGATAAGCTCCGGGGCTTTTCTATCACGTACATTACGCAGCTGCATTATTTACCACTCCTTGTTTCTGCTTCGAGAAGCGCACTGAAGCATTGTTCCATATCGGTGATCATATTGTCCATACGATGAGCGAAGTAGGAGTGTGCGCACAGGGCCAGAATAGCAACGCAGAGACCGGTAGCCGTAGCGATAAGTGCTTCACCGATACCGCCGGTGATAGCGATAGGTGCGCCAGCTTCCAGATTAAAGATACTGAAGGCGCCGATCATGCCGACGATGGTACCCAAAAGGCCCAGCAGCGGAGCCATAGTAACGACGATGCTCAAATAGTCGAGCTTGTTTTTTAATTTAGCAATGAAAATACCAGCCTGACTTTCCAGAAAGGCCTTTTGCTGTTCTCTGCCGCCAGTGATTTTGGCTGCATCAGCAACGATTTTTGCGCATTCGCCGTTGGCTGCTTCTGCTAATTGCAGAGCTTCAGCCTTGTCGTCGGTGCGCAGCAGAGCACAATACTTAGCAGCAAAGCCTTGGCCACTGTCCTCAGCCTTGTAAAAAAGAAAACGCTCGATAGTAATAGCGATTACTGCGATTGAGCAAAAAAGCAGCGGCCACATAACCAGACCGCCCTTGTGAAAATACATGATTGTTTGTTGAATTGCTTCCATGAAGTGCCTCCTAAATTTACTCATCAAAAAAATTTTTGGCAGCTTGTAACACTACTTACGGCAAGAAGTGTTACAAGCTGAACAATGTTAATTCATAGTATATATTATCATTATGTAAAAAGCAAGAGAAAAGAGGAAAGTTGTGGAAAAAAAGACAGGGAGGAAGGAAAGAAGCATATCAAGGTGAATTTTTATTTTAATTTACCTCTGAAAATTAGGTTGAAGTATTAAAATATGCTTTGCTCATGATTGGTATATGGTATAATAATAGATACGGAGGTGAACTGAAATGAAGAATCATTACGTGAATGTAAGTGCAAGCAGTTTTGAAACAGTTAAGGCAGCTGATTATGTAGATAAATCAATGCTCATAAATATATTCAATTCGTTTCTTAATACTAGTAAAAAACTTGTCTGCATAAGTCGTCCGAGACGTTTTGGCAAAACTTCGGCAGTAAAAATGTTAGCTGCATATTATAATTGTGAGCTGGATAGCCATTACTTATTTGATGATTTACAAATTGCACAAACAGTTAGGTACGAAAGCTCTATAAATAAATATAATGTTCTCTTCATAGATATCTCTGAATTTATTATTAATGCCGAAAATAAGCATGATATAATCACGTCAATTCATAAAAATATCTGCGATGAACTGCATAAAAAGTTTCCTGAAACAGAGAGCTATAATACGCTGTTTGAAGCACTTAGCAATATTACTTCTACTGATAAAAAATTTATCATTTTAATTGATGAATGGGATGCTGTTTTTCGTGAATGCGCTGATAATATCAAGCTTCAAGAGGAATACATTGAATTATTACGTAGTCTTTTTAAAACGAGCAGGACTGACGACTTTCTTGCAGGTGCTTATATGACTGGTATTCTGCCTATCAAAAAATATGGCACACATTCTGCATTAAATAATTTTAAAGAGTTTACTATGCTTAGCCCTGAGCCGTTTAGTCGATATATAGGCTTTACAGAGGGAGAAGTGCAGACAATCTGCCAAAGTCATAATTTGGACTTTTCGCTTATGCAGAAGTGGTATGATGGTTATGTTTTTAATAAGCTGCATATCTATAATCCTGAATCTGTACAGATGGTGTTGCTGACGAAACGGTTTAAAAGCTATTGGACGGAAACAGAAACCTATTTCAGCTTAAAGAAGTATATTAAGATGAATTTTGATGGGCTGAGAGATTGCGTGGCACTGCTGGTTAACAAGGGAAGCTGCAAAATAAATACACGTAATTTCCAGAATGACATGACCAGTATTAATAGTAAGGATGACGTGCTTACTCTGCTTGTGCATCTTGGCTATCTTGCTTTTGATGAAGATATGCAAGAGGTGTATATTCCTAACGAAGAGATTCTAGAAGAGTTTAAAAATGTTCTTGATGAGCAAGATACAGATGCGGTTGTAGAGATGTATAAAACTTCCGAACAACTCAAAAAGGCCATTTTATCAAAGGATGAGGAGCAGGCTGCAAAGATAATTGATGATATTCATATGCGCCATACTTCGATTATAAAATATAACGATGAAAATTCTTTGGCCAATATCATTTCCATAGGCTTCATGTCTTTGACCAATGATTATACGTTGATTAGAGAAATGCCTGCAGGTAAGGGGTTTGCAGATATAGTTGCAATTCCTTTAGTTAAACCAGAGTTACCAATGCTTATCGTTGAACTAAAATGGAATCAAGATGCGCAAACGGCTATAGAGCAGATAAGAGCTAAGGAGTATCCGAAAGCTTTGGAAGGTAGGAATGGGGAAATTATTTTAGTTGGCATTAATTATGATAAAAGTACGAAAAAGCATGAATGTAAGATTGAGGAATGGATAAAATAAGATTGTACGGATTTTTAAAGCGAAGATACTATAGCGTACAGTAAAGCGATTGTGGGTTAGTGTTATTAAAAATTATATTAACTTTTAATCTTGACGGAATTAGTAATCTGTGCTATAATTCTACACGAAAAATAGTTGGTTATAGTATTTATGAAGTAAAAAAATATAATTAAGCTATCAGGTGTCGCAAGACTTAATAAGTAAGCAGGTGCAAGGCCTGCGCTGTCACGCAGCTGTAAAGTGGAGCAAATCTAAAAATGTCACTGGGAAACCGGGAAGGCTAGATTTGTGAGGAAACTGAGCCAGAAGAATTGCCTGAAGAAGCTAGAACCTAAGTGTACTGCGAGTGACAGGAGAAAGGTGAGGGTTAACTATGCCGTCCTTTTGCTGCTTGCAGAAGGGCGTTTTTTCTTGCCGAAAATAAAGCGTCCGTAACATTTGCTTTTAGCCGGAGCCGCACGCGAAACTCGGACAGCTCGGCGGCGAGGGTTAAAAAATAAATTTTTTAATGAGGTGTATGAGTATGTTGAAAAACAAAAAAGCATTGGCTATGTCAGTGCTGTGTGCAATTGCCAGTGTAGGCTTTGTAGTATCTGCTAGCGCAGCAGAACAAACTATGCATGGCAATCTGGATGAGGTTGTTGTTGAAGGAAGTGCAGATGTTCTTCCGGGGGGGGAAGATTGATAAGACTATTCACTTTGGTATCTACGGAGACAAAAAATTTACTGAAGTCCCGGCTAATATCACATCTTATACGGATAAGATGATTGAACAAAACTATATGCCGACTAGAACATTATTTAATGTTGCAACAAATAATCCTTCTGTTATGGTTGGCGGTTGTTCAACTAATAATAATGTTGAGTTGCAAATGCGCGGCATTCCCTTTAATACCCATGATATGTTGTTAGATGGTATGCCAGGTATGATGGGAATGGGCATAATTCCTGAAAACTGGGTTGGTAGATTAGATGTTATTACTGGTCCCAATATCGTTTTATCTGGTGCAGGAGCTAAGCAAAGTACGTCTGGTATTATTAACTATGTACCTAAAAAAGCAGAGGATAAGCCAAATTTATCAATAAAAGAAACTTATTCTAGCAGTCATTTGTTTACTCATGATATTGATTGGGGACAGCGCTTTGGTAAAGATAATCGCTATGGCATTCGTATTAATGCAGAGCGTTATGCTGGTGACACAAGTGTAAGCAACGAAAACGTTCAAGGTAAGGACTTGTATATTAATATTGATCAAAGAACTAAGAACAGCAAAACTTCTTTGCTATATGGTTATGATCATGTAAAGCATCATGGTATGCCTGAAGTACTAAAAATTAGTGATGGTGTTATGTCGACTTTGAGCGGTTTGCCGTCAGCAGATAAAGTTGTTGATAATTTTATGCCTTCATGGTCTTACTTATCTCACCAGCGTCATTTATACACATTATCACACGAACAAAAGCTGAATGATAATGTAGCATTCTACGTTAAGGGCGGATATCAAAAACTTACTTGGCCTGGATATTTAGACGCTAAACCATCTTTACTTAATGATGCAGGTGATTATGAATTAACTATTAGTGGCTCACAAACAGGCTCGTGGTGGCAACGTAGAGTTTGGATGAGTGGGTTTAAATTTAATTTTGACACTGGTGATGTTAAGCATGATGTAACTTTAGGATATGAATATTTCTCCCATAGTTGGTATGGTGTAACTGATACTGGTACGAAATCTACTGTGCATGGCAATATTTATACTGGTATTACCAGCGATCCTGGTGCTCCATACGCTCCGTTAGATCATTATGCTCGTAGTAGTAGTATTTTTAACAGAAGTGTTGTTTTAGCAGATACATTATCTATGTTGGATGATAAACTGATTGTTACGGCTGGTCTGCGTCATCAAAAGATTCATACATCAAGCTATAGTTCCTCTACCGGTGCAATTACTAAAGATTATAATAAGAGTGCAACATCACCTACTTTTGGCGCGGTTTATAAACTGAGTCCAGTTACTTCTCTGTATGCAAATTATTCAGAAGGCATGAGTACTCTATCTGTTCCTAAGGGAGTAGTTAATGAAAAAGAAGTTTTACCGCCTGTAAAAACAAAACAATATGAAATTGGCTCTAAATGGGATTTTGGTGATTGGGGAACAACTTTAAGCTTGTTCAAAATTAAACAACCTGTGGGGTTGACTGATACAGTAACTAAGGTCTTTGCAGCAAATGGCGAAACTAGAAATCAAGGCATTGAATGGAATATTTTTGGCAAAGTAGCACCAAACCTGTCAATGAATGGTGGTATTATGTTGCTAGATGCTAAGTATAAGAGCACTCAGGGTGGTACTAAGGATGGTAACAGAGTTTTTGGTACTCCAAAAGTTAATGCAACTATGGCTTTGAATTGGGAAACGCCAGTTGAAGGCTTGAGTTTGAATGCTCGTGCTCTGTATTTTGGTGATTCTTACGCAGATAGCAAAAATAATATTAAAGTTCCTTCTTGGACAAGATTTGATCTCGGTGCAAAGTATGATACTAAGATAATGAACAATCCTGTAACTTTGTCGCTGATGGCTTATAACTTAACAGATAAGAAATATTGGTCCACTATGACTACTTCTTATGGTGAAAATGCTTTAATGCTGAATCCAGGTAGAACATATATCTTATCTGCTACCTTGCATATCTAAATTATAACTTAATTAATGAGCGACAGAAATTTTACATTCTGTCGCTCATTGAATTTTAAAGGATTTTGTTATGAAAAAGAATATCGTAAGAATAATAGCTAGTTTTGTGGTCTTTGTGTGCTTCTTTATAACTGGTTGTGCAGAGAAGCATAGTAATAAAACTGTGTCCCATAAGGATGATGGTGTGGTTGTACTTGCAGCAGCAAGGCATTTAGCCCCAGGAAGAGAAGACGCTTATTACTGTAGTAAAATTTTGTTTGTATGGGAACCATTGATTACAAGGACTAATGATGGTATGCCAGCACCTTGTTTGGCAGAAAGTTGGGAAATGCGTAATGGTGGTAAAGAATGGATTTTTCATTTGAGAAAGAATGTTAAATTTCATGATGGTACTTTATTTAATGCTGATGCTGTAATTAAAAATTTTGATAGATTACAATTTGGAGTGAGACTATCTAATTATTATTATTTAGATAAGGATGTTTTTTATCCAAAGATGACTAAGTATGAGAAGTTGGATGATTATACAATTAGATTATCGTTTTCTGAGCCTAGTGTAAATCAGTTACATAAAATGGTAGACTTTGGCAGTCCTATCTTTGCTCCATCTTGTTTAGATACAAAAGGTGATTTTACGGGTGTTGCTATAGGAACAGGGCCTTATAAAATTGAAAAAAATGAATTACAAAAATACGTAATACTTGTACGAAATGATGATTATTATGGAGAAAAAGGAAAAATTAAAAGGTTTATGATAAGGAATATACCAAATCCTGATGTGAGATTTTCAGCTTTAAGGGCTCAGGAAATTTTGGGCGTAACAGATATGAATGCTTTAACATCAGCTTTAGCAGATCAACTTAATAAGGATACGCAATTTAAAATAGCTGTAAATAAATCTACAATTATAAGGTACTTATATATTAATGGTGGCAGACACCCATTTAATGATGTAAGGATGCGACAAGCAGTTAGTCTGATTATCAACAGGGATGAATTGGTTAACGGTTTTTTTCTTGGCTATGCAAAAGCAACTAGCAATATCTTGAATTATACGAGTCCATATTATTTAGAATTACCCTATGAATATAATAAACAAAAAGCACAAGCTTTAGCACGTGAAGTACTAGGGAATAAACGTCAACAAGTCACTTTTTTAATTAGTGATATGGATACCTTTCAAAAAGGGGAAGCAGAACTAATTGCTTATTGGTTAAAGGATATTGGACTTGATGTAGAATTGCTTGCTGTAGAAGGTGGTGTAGCTAGTAAATTAAAACGAAAGGGACAATATGATATGGCATTTGGTTTACAGGGGTTACCTAATGGTGATGCTTATAGCTTTTTGTCAAGATATGCTTTGCCGGATGGACCATTAAATATATCAAGTTCTTCGCATTATAAAAATGAAAAGGTTGAATCTCTTTTGGAAAAAGCCAAGTATGCTAGTAGCGAGGAAGAAAAGCATGTATTATTTGATGAAGTTCAAAAAATACTAGCTTATGATTTACCTGTTATTCCTCTCTTCAACGACATGAACATAGTTGCCTACAACAAGCGCTTAAAAAACTATAAACCTTTAATCTACGGAGTAGATTTAAGCAAGGTAGAATTGGCGGAATGAAATGATTAGATACTTTTACAGACGAATTTTATTAGCTGTACCGGTAATGCTTGGTATCAGTCTTTTGGCCTTCGTACTTGGATTGCTGTCGCCGGGTGATCCGGCTGAGTTTGCCTTGAACCAGGATGGTATGGATGCTCCGACTGAAGCACAGATTGCAGCGATGCGTGAGGAATTAGGCTTGAATCGTCCAATTTATGTGCAATATCTTGGCTGGTTGGCGCAGGTGCTGCATGGTAATCTGGGCAGCAGCTATATTAACGGCAAGGAGATTTTGCAGGAGCTTTTGCTGCGTTTGCCGGTGACGGTGGAGCTGGCTGTTTTGGCGCTGGTATTTGCAGCTGTTTTTGGCATATGTGCAGGTACCTTATGCGCTGTTTACAAGGATAGCTGGCTGGATAATACAGTGCAGTTTTTTACCAACATCATGCTGGCTGTGCCGGGCTTTTGGTTGGCTTTGCTGATGATTTTGCTGTTTAGCGAGACCTTAAGGCTTTTGCCGACGAGTGGCAGCGAGAGTCTGCTTTGCTTTATTATGCCGGCGCTTGCAGTGTCGTTTTCGACGATTGCGACAGTTTGCCGTTATGTGCGTAGCTCGCTTCTGACGGAGTTTGCAGCGCAGTATTTTCTTGTTGGGCGCGTGCGTGGAATAAGCAAGGTGAAGCTGCTTTTCTGCTATGCCTTTCCTAATGCTATGCTTCCCGTTATTGCGCTGCTTGGCAACTATCTTGCAGGTATCTTAGGAGGTTCTGTTATTGCTGAGAGTATTTTTGCTTTACCGGGTATCAGCAGTATGGCGTTAGAAGCTATTCGTTTTCGTGATTATCCTGTTTTACAGGCGTATGTTTTGTTTACAGGCTGGCTTTTGGTGCTTATTACCTTGGGCGTAGATATGCTGATGTTTTATCTTAATCCTAAACTGAGAGTGGGTGATGAGCGAAATGGCTAAGAAAGTACAGCTTTATTTTGCTTTTTTTGTTATAGCGTTTATCGTTGTCGGGAGTATTTTTGCTCCGCTTTTGGTAACGCATAATCCTTTTGAGCCAGATATGGCAAATCGCCTGCAAGCTCCTTGCTGGCAACATTTTTTTGGTACAGATGCTTTGGGACGTGACATGTTCAGCAGAATTTTGTATGGTGGTCGTGCGTCAATGCTGCTGACGCTTGTGTCGTCGCTGTTAGCGCTTGTAGTTGGCGTGAGTATCGGCGTAATGAGCGGCTTTTACGGCGGCAAGCTGGATATGCTTTTTACAGTGCTTAGCAATATTTTTCAGGGAATTCCCGGAAGCTGCTTTATGATTGCTGTGGCGGGTATTTTGGGGCCGAGCATTCATAGTCTGGTTTTGGCGCTGGTGCTGACTTCGTGGGCGGGCTTTTCGCGTATTGTGCGTGCAGAGGTGCTGCAGCTTTTAGGAGAGCCTTTTATTGAAGGCCTGCGTTGCCTGGGATGCAGCGATTGGCGTATTATCGTACATCATCTGCTGCCGAATATTGCTAATAAGCTGCTAGTTTTGGTGACAATCCGCTTAGGGCGAGGGATTTTGGCGATTGCCGGCTTAAGTTTTTTAGGCCTTGGCGTACAGCCGCCGACTCCTGACTGGAGCGTAATGATTAATGATGCGCTGATGTATTATAGGAGTGCGCCGCACTTGATTATCATACCGGGCTTGTTTGTATTTTTGCTTATTTATGCACTGAACATTATTGGTGAGCATTTGCGCGACAGGCTGGATATACAATTGGATGAGGTGCGTAAATGGTGATGCAGAATTCATTGGAAATAAAAAATTTATCTGTTGGCTTCAAATTGCCGCAGGGTGTGTTTTATGCTGTAGATGATGTCAGCATAAAGCTTAGTGCAGGAAAATTTACTGCTATTATTGGTGAAAGCGGCTGCGGTAAATCTGTCTTAGGGCAGGCGGTGCTTAATATTCTGCCGCAGGGTGTTGTTAAAAAAGGCGCTGTTTTTTATAAGGGCGAGCGTGTCCAGAGTATACTTTCTGCGTTTGGGATTATTCCGCAAAATCCTAGCGGCTCTCTCAATCCTGTACGTAAGATTGGCAGACAGATGCAGGATATTTTAGATGTTTATGCGATAAAGGATGCAGATAATGCTTATAAGCAGCAATGTTTGCGCTTATTTGGCTTGCAGGAGGCAGAGCGAGTTTTGGCAGCTTATCCGCATGAGCTTTCCGGAGGCATGCTGCAGCGCGTGCTTTGCGCCATAGCGGTAAGCACTAAGCCTGCCTGGATTTTGGCAGATGAGCCGACGAAGGGCTTAGATGAGCAGGTCGGTGCGATTGTACGAGAAAATTTATTGACGATTAAGCATGATTTACATTTGAGCATGCTGGTAATTACACATGATATTGCTTTAGCGCAAGAGGTATGTGATGATGTGCTGGTGATGTATGCAGGTCAGATTTTAGAATATAACACTGATTTATGGCAAAAGCCTTTACATCCTTATACACAGGGCTTTTTACAGGCTCTCCCGCAAAATGGCTTACAGGTTATTCCGGGAAAAGCACCTGTGCCCGGGGAAAGCTTTTCCGGCTGCAAGTTTGCTGCACGCTGTCCGCATTGCATGAAGCGCTGCAGGGAGCAGAGGCCGGATATGTATCAGGTTGGTGATGCGCAAGTGAGGTGCTTTTTATATGCTGAAGGCTGAAAATATTTCTAAAAGCTTTATAGATCGCAGCAGCGGAAAAAGCTTTAGGCTTTTGCAGGATATTTCGCTGGAAATAGCTCCTGGAGAAGCTGTTGCGCTTATGGGAGGAAGTGGCAGCGGTAAAAGCACCTTAGCACGTCTTTTGCTTCGCTTGTTGCCGTGTGATGCAGGGAAAATATATTTTCGTGGTACGGAGATTACCAAGCTGTCCGGTAAGGAGCTTGCAGGCTTTAGGCGTGCCGTGCAGTTTATTTCGCAGCGTCCGGAAAGCTTTCTTGATCCAAGAAAGAAATTAGGCTATAGCTTGCGTGAGGCTTTAGAGGTTTTTTCTTTGCCTTATGCTGAGGAGCAGGCTTTGGCAATGCTGGATTTGGTGAAGCTGAATGCGAAGCTTTTGGAGCGCTATCCACATCAGGTAAGCGGTGGCGAGATTCAGCGTATCTGCCTGGTGCGGGCGCTGCTGTTAGAGCCGGAGCTGCTGATTTTAGATGAACCGACTTCGATGCTGGATATTTCTGTACAGGCGCAGATTCTGCATCTGCTGAAGGATATTCGGACGCAGAAGCAGATTGCTTATCTGTTTATTTCGCATGACAGATTGATAAGTGAGTGGTTGTGCGATAGAGTTGTAAGAATTGAGCAAGGCTTAATCAGGAGCTGAGAACTATGGACCAATATTATCAGGACAACATGCTTTTGGGCATGAACATTTATAACTTTCTGCATCGCTATGCAGTCAACGGCAAGGTGTCAGGTAATCTTGCCTGCATCAGTGAAATAAAGAATGCTGCGGTGGTCTTATACAGTCCGCGTGGCTGTGGCTTTCACTATCGCTATCATGCGCGCAGCCGCAACAGGGCTGTTTACGAGCTGGAGTGTGCAGATTTGCGCAATAAGGACGTAATCTTTGGCGGTGAGGAAAAGCTGGCAGCTTTGCTGCGCAAGGTGGAGCGTGAGCAGCAGCCTGATTTGATTTTTGTGCTGCCCTCTGTGGTGTCGGATATCGTGAATGATGATATGGAGGGGCTTGTTCACAGCCTGCAGCCACAGTTCAAGGCGAAGCTTGTGCCGATTACGTCGCAGGCTTTTTCGCATATGGACAAAAGCAACGGGCGCAAGGCCTTGCGCGAGAAGGCCTGCCAGCAGCAGAAGCAGAAGTTTTCGTCGA
>OQVS01000884.1_pt1 | contig 20942 bp, 19 predicted proteins | sample 1691601 | NCBI WGS metagenome assembly OQVS01 (sample SAMN03418268, study PRJEB22391) | human gut metagenome | biome: human-gut; feature: organic feature; material: feces | host: Homo sapiens | place: Tanzania | collected 2013-01
CCTGAACGACGGGGATTGGCGGTTCAAGCTGAAAAACGCCGCTTTCGCGGACGAGGAAAAACTGCGCGCGGCGGGGGTAAAGCTGATGTTCGCCGTTGACGGCGACTGGATTCGCCTGTCCGTGTAGGCGTCCTTGCGTTCGCTGGTGTTTTCGCCTATATTACGGGCGAAAGGGACGCTATGCACGATATTTGGAATCCGTGGCACGGCTGCGTGAAAAAAAGCGAAGGGTGCGCGCATTGTTACATGTATTTTCTGGACAGAAAGCGCAATCTGGACGGATCGCGGATTTTCAAAGTTCGAAACAACTTTGACTACCCGCTGTCCAAAGACAGATCCGGCAACTATAAAATCAAAAGCGGCGAACAGATCCGCGTGTGCATGACGTCCGACTTTTTCCTGCCCGAGGCGGACGCGTGGCGCGGCGACGCGTGGAACGTCATCAAACGCCGTCCCGACGTCGTGTTTTTTTTGCTGACGAAACGTCCCGAACGCGTCGCGGATTGCCTGCCCGCCGATTGGGGGGACGGTTGGGAAAACGTGTTTTTCAACGTGACGTGCGAAAACCAGACGCGCACGGACGAACGAATCCCGATTCTGTTCGATCTGCCGTTTAAACACAAAGGCATTATGGTCGCCCCGTTTATCGGCGCGGTGTCGATCGCCGACTATCTGTCCGCGGGACGGATTGAACAGGTGCTGGCGGGCGGTGAAAACTACGACGGGGCGCGCCCGTTGCGTTACGAATGGGTCAAAAGCCTGCGCGACGAATGCTTTGCGGCGAACGTGACGTTCTGCTTTTTCGAAACGGGAACGAACTTTGTCAAGGACGGCAAAGTCTATCACATGCCCGACAAAACCCTGCAAAGCCGCATGGCGTTCAAATCGGGGCTGGGTTTTCGGGGAAAGCCGATCGATTTCAAACTGTCGCCGCCGCAATCGGATCTGTTCGGAACGGTCGAAAGGCACGTTCCGTATTTCGGCGAACAATGCGCCGAATGCGGGCGGAAAATCTGTTGCGACGGGTGTTCGAAATGCGGCGCGTGCGGTCAATGAACCGTTCCCCGACGCCGCAACGTCGGGGAAAAGCTTTTTGCGATTCGCAAGAATCGATTACGTCAACGCCCGCATGATCTCCGCCGCGATCTGTTGCGGGTTCAGGTGATAGCGCGCGCGGATTTCGTCGGGGGTCAGACGGTCGGTGAATTCCTTTTTTCCGCCGTAATTCATGACTTTCATATCCGAACCGGCGTAGAAACGATCGACTTTTTCGCCGAATCCGCCTTCGATCTGTCCGTCTTCCAGCGTGACGACCAGACGGTGTTTTTCTTTCAATCCGTTCAGCGTCGCTTCGTCCGCCCCCGTGATGAAACGCGGGTTGATCAGCGTCGCGGCGATGCCGGATTTTTTCAGTTCCGCGGCGACCTCTTTGCCCAAACGGTAGAACGCGCCCAACGCCAGCAAAGCGACCTTTTCGCCGCGAACGTCCGTTTTAAACGTGTTGATCGCGGAATAGTCGGGATCAAGCTTTTCGCCGTCCGACCACAATTCCTCCATGCCGAAACCGCCGGGGACGCGGATCGCGACGGGGTGTTCGCGCTGTTCCAACCCCCATTCCAGCATGGACAGGTATTCATCGCGGTTTTTCGGGGCGAGGTAGACCAGATTCGGAATGTTCGACATCATCGGAATATCGAAACCGCCCAGATGCGTCGCGTCGTTGAATCCCGTCAGGCTGGCGGAAAACACCAAAATCAACGCGGGGTTTTTGTTCAGGCACAGATCCTGCGACAACTGGTCGTAGGTGCGCTGAATAAACGAACTGAACACGAAATAAACCGGTTTCGCGCCGTTTTTCGCCATGCCGGACGCCAAGGCGACGGCGTGTTCCTCGGCGATGCCGACATCGATGAACCGTTTGCCCAGCTTGACGCGTTCGTCGGGGGTGAACCCCGTGACGACGGGCGTGCCCGACGTGATGACGGCGATCGTTTCGTCCTTTTCCATTTTCGAACGCAGAAAATCCGCCGTGATTTTGCAGTAGTTTTCGCCGTTCGCCGGGTGCTTCCATTCGCCCGTTTTCAAATCGAACGGACCGCCCGCGTGGTACATTTCCTTGTGCGCTTCGGCGGGGGCGAAGCCTTTGCCTTTGATCGTGTGAATATGCACGACGACGGGGCGGGGGAAATCCTTGACCGAACGGAACGCCGCGACCAAAGCGGTCGTGTCGTTCCCGTCGCCGACATAGACGTAATCGAACCCGATCGCTTTGAAAAAGTTGTTTTCCGCCATGCCGTTTGTTTCACGCAGTTCGCGCAGGTTTTGGTACAACCCGCCGTGGTTTTCGGCGATTGACATTTCGTTGTCGTTGACGACGACGATCATGTTCGTTCCCGCTTCGACCGCGTTGTTCAGTCCTTCGTAAGCTTCGCCGCCGCTCAGTGATCCGTCGCCGATGACCGCGATGATGTTGTCCGTTTCACCTTTCAAATCGCGGGCTTTCGCCAAACCGCACGCCAGACTGACCGATGTCGAGGTGTGTCCGACGGTGAAAAAGTCGTGCTCGCTTTCGTCGGGATTGGTGTATCCCGTCACGTCGTGATAATGCGCGGGGTCTGTGAACGCCCGTTTGCGCCCCGTCAGCATTTTGTGGACATAGGATTGGTGCGACACGTCGAAAACGATCTTGTCCTTGGGCGAATCAAAAACGTAATGCAGGGCGACGGTCGCTTCGACCATGCCCAGATTCGGACCGATATGACCGCCCGCCGCGCTGATTTTCTGCAACAAGACGGCGCGCAGCTCGTCGGCGACGGCGGGCAGAACCGCAACGTCCAGCTTTTTCAAATCGGCGGGGGAATTGATGTTTTCCAAATACGGCATGACAAAAAACTCCTTTTCCAAAAATGTCATTGCTGACAGGCTAATTCTTAAACCTTGCTTTAAGTCAAGCATTTTTTGCGTCGGCGGATAATGTTTTTTCTCAGCCTCTTGTATCGCGCGTTTTTTTCCGTTACGCTGTTTTCCTGTTTTTAACGGAAAGGGCGAAATTATGGGCAAAAGAAAGGGCGATCCCGTCAGCGGCTGGGTGATATTGGACAAGCCCGCGGGACTGGGGTCGACGACGGCGGTTTCGATCGTGCGGCGCATTTTCAACGCGCAAAAGGCGGGACACGCGGGGACGCTCGATCCCGGCGCGTCGGGGGTTTTGCCGATCGCGCTGGGCGAGGCGACAAAGACCATTCCCTATGTGATTGACGGGGACAAGGAATACGCCTTTACCGTTCAATTCGGGCAATCGACCGACACCGATGACGCCGACGGAACGGTCGTCGAAACGACGGACAAGATTCCGACGCCGGCAGAAATCGAGGCTGTTCTGCCGTCTTTTATCGGCGAAATCGATCAGGTGCCGCCGAAATATTCCGCGATTCACGTCAACGGACAAAGGGCGTACGATCTGGCGCGCGAAAACAGAGAGGTCGTTTTGGAACCCCGCCGGATTCGCGTGTTCGAACTGGAACCGCTGTCGTATTCGGGAATGTCCGCGCATTTTCGCGTCAAATGTTCCAAAGGCGCCTATGTGCGATCGCTGGCGCGCGATCTGGCGCGAAAAGCGGGCAGTTTGGGGCATGTGACGGCTTTGCGCCGCCTGAAATGTGCAAAATTTTCGATTGAAGATACAATTTTACTGGAATATCTGCGCTCAATAGAGCATAGTTCTAATCGGACCGATGTGCTTTTGCCCGTTGAGACCGTGCTGGACGACATCCCTGCTCTGGCCGTGACGCAGGCGCAATCGCGCAAGCTGTCGAACGGAAATTTTCTGTCCGCGTCGGATTTCGGCGCGTTGCCCGACGCCCCCGTGTGTCAGGCGAAACTGGACGGACGTTTGGTGGCTTTGGTTCGCGCGCAGGACGGTTTGATTCGCCCCGTGCGCCTGATTGTCAATAACTCGTTAACAGGAGACGATGATGTCGATTACACAAGAACGTAAACAGGAACTGATTAAAGAATACGCGATCAAAGAAGGCGACACCGGTTCGCCCGAAGTTCAGGTCGCCATTTTGTCCGAACGCATTAAAAACCTGACCGAACACCTGAAAGATCACGACAAGGATTTCCATTCCCGCCGCGGTCTGTTGATCATGGTCGGTCAGCGCCGCCGTTTGCTGGACTATCTGAAAAGCAAGGATCAGTCCCGTTACGAAAGCCTGATTGCCCGTCTGGGTCTGCGCCGCTAAAGCGCGAAATTCGATGAAGCCCCTTTTTCAACCGAAGAGGGGCTTTGTCGGAATAAGTTTGTTTTGTTGGCTCTTTTTGAATGGTCAAAAAGAGGTTGGAGAAGAAAGTAAGATATATGTCTATGTTTAAAGAATTCCGCAGGGAAATCGAATGGGGCGGTCGTCCGCTGTCCATCACCACCGGAAAAATCGGTCGTCAGGCCGATGCTTCCGTCATCGTTCAATACGGCGAAACCGTCGTTCATTGCGCCGTTTGCGCCGCTAAAACCGTTCCCGAAGGAATGGAGGAGGATTTCCTGCCCCTGACGGTCAACTATCAGGAAAAAGCGTATGCCGCCGGTCGCATTCCGGGCGGTTTCTTCCGCCGCGAAGGTCGTCCCTCCGAACATGAAATTTTGTCGTCGCGCCTGATCGATCGTCCGATTCGTCCGCTGTTCGCCAAAGGCTACCACAACGACACGCAGGTCACCTGCACCGTTTTGTCGCACGATATGGAAAACGATCCCGATGTCGTCGCGATGATTTCCGCCTCCGCCGCTTTGGCGTTGTCCGGACTGCCCTTCTTGGGACCCATCGGCGCCGCGCGCGTCGGTTACAAGGACGGCGAATTCATTTTAAATCCGACGGTTTCCGAACGCGAAACGTCCAAACTGGACTTGGTTGTCGCCGGAACGTCGCAGGGTGTTTTGATGGTTGAATCCGAAGCTTCCGAACTGCCCGAGGAAACCATGCTGAACGCCGTCGTGTTCGGTCATGAAAAAATGCAGCCGGTCATCGACATGATCAACGGTTTGAAAGCCGAAGCCGGCAAAGAACCGTGGCCGATGCCCGTCGCCGCGCCCGAATACAAAATCGTTTATGACAAATTCATGGACGCTTACGGCGATCAGTTGCGCGAAGCCTATAAAATCACGGACAAACTGGAACGCCAGAACGCCGTCGCCGATATTCGCGAAGCCGCGAAGATCAGCGTCGCCGATAACGAAGCCGAATCCGCCGTCGCCGCGCGTGTGTTCCACGAAATGGAATACCACACCGTCCGCGACGCCATTTTGGAAACCGGCATCCGCATCGACGGCCGCGACACGAAAACCGTCCGCCCGATTACCGCCGAAGTCGGCGTTCTGCCGCGCGCGCACGGTTCTGCCCTGTTCACCCGCGGCGAAACGCAGGCGCTGGTCGTCGCCACGCTGGGCACCGATCAGGACGAACAGATCGTCGACGCTTTGACGGGCGAATACCGTCAGCCGTTCATGCTGCACTACAACTTCCCGCCGTATTCGGTCGGTGAAACGGGGCGCATCGGATCCCCCGGACGCCGCGAAATCGGTCACGGCAAGCTGGCGTGGCGTGCGATTCACCCGATGCTGCCGTCGAAAGAGGAATTTCCGTATTCGATTCGCGTGGTTTCGGAAATCATGGAATCAAACGGTTCGTCTTCCATGGCGACGGTTTGCGGTTCGTGCCTGTCTTTGATGGACGCGGGCGTTCCGATGAAAGCGCCGGTCGCGGGCATCGCGATGGGCTTGATCAAGGAACCCGACGGTCGTTTCGCCGTTCTGACCGACATCTTGGGCGACGAAGATCACTTGGGCGACATGGATTTCAAGGTCGCGGGGACGAAAGACGGCGTCACGTCTTTGCAGATGGATATCAAAATCACCTCGATTACCAAGGAAATCATGGAAATCGCCCTGAAACAGGCGAAAGAGGGACGTTTGCACATCTTGGGCAAAATGGCGGAAGCCATTGAAGCCCCGCGCGACACCGTTTCCGAAAACGCGCCGCGCATCACCACGCTGCAGATCAACAAAGACAAAATCCGCGACGTGATCGGCACGGGCGGCAAAGTCATTCGCGAAATCACGGAAACGACGGGGTGCAAGATCGATATCGGCGAAGACGGTCTGGTGAAGATCGCGTCGTTCTCCGAATCGTCGGGCGAAGCGGCTTTGAACTGGATCAAGGGCATCGTGTCCGAACCCGAAGTCGGTCAAATCTATGACGGCAAAGTCGTCAAGGTCGTCGAATTCGGCGCTTTCGTGAACTTCTTGGGCGCGAAAGACGGTCTGGTTCACATTTCCGAACTGGCGCCGAAGCGCGTCGGAAAGGTCACGGATGTGGTCAACGAAGGCGACAGCGTCAAAGTCAAGTGCATCGCCATCGACAACCGCGGCAAGGTCAAGCTGTCCATGAAACGCGTCGATCAGACGACCGGCGAGGATTTGGACGGCAAAGAACCCGCCGAACAGTCTGAACAGGCTGAATAACATACCTTAACAAGAAGGAGCGTTTTCTTTGAAATCTCTTAAGAATCTGCTTATTTCGGGACGCGAAGTCCTGCCCCTGATCGAAGGGGGCAAAGGCGTCGCGATCAGCACCTGCAAAACGTCGGGTGCCTGGGCGCGTGAAAACGCCGTCGGGACGATTTCGGGGGTTATTCCCGATGTCGTTGACGAAAACGGTGAAATCATTCCGATGGAAATCAAGTCGAAAACGCGGCGCGAACGGTTCGAGGAACAAATCCGTCATTCCATAGACGGCATTATTTCCCAAGCTAAAATCGCGCACGAGATCGCCTGCGGCAAAGGGCGGATCCATATCAACGTCCTGTGGGAACAGGGCGGGGCGCAACAGATCATCACCGAAGCTTTGGCGGGTGCCAAAGGCTTGATTGACGGGGTGACGTGCGGCGCGGGTATGCCCTACAAGCTGGCGGAAATCGCTTCTTCTTTCAAAACGTTTTACTATCCCATCGTTTCGTCGGGACGCGCGTTCAGGGCTTTGTGGATGCGCGCTTACAAATCCTACGCTGATTTTCTGGGCGGCGTCGTGTTTGAAGATCCGTGGAAAGCCGGCGGTCACATCGGATTGTCCAACGGCGACGATCCCGCCGTTCCGCAAAATCCGTACGAACGCGTTGTGGAACTGCGTCGCACGATGGCGGCGGTCGGGTTGGAAAATACCCCGATCATCATCGCGGGCGGCGTGTGGTATCTGCGCGAATTTCAGGATTACATCGACAATCCCGAAATCGGTCCCACGGCGTTTCAGTTCGGAACCCGTCCGCTGCTGACGCGCGAAAGCCCCGTCGCCAAGGCGTGGCAAAAAGCTTTGCTGACGCTGAAAAAGGGTGAAATCGCTTTGCAGCGCTTTTCGCCGACGGGATTTATGTCTTCGGCGATTAAAAACAAATTTCTGACCGATTTGTTCGACCGTTCCGCGACGGCGATGCCGTACAAGGACGCGCCGGAGGGGGATTTTCAAATTCCGCAGACGGTCGGGGCGAACAAAGTCTACATTACGGCGTCGGACAAGGAACGCGCCGACGGCTACACGGGCGCGGGGCGTACGGTCGCGCTGAAAACGAACGACGGGCAGATTGTCTTTGTCACGCCTAAGAATCAAAAGGACATTCAGACCGTGCGCGCCAACTGTCTGGGGTGCATTTCGCAATGTCTGTTTTCGGGGTTCTGCCAGTCGTCGGAAAACCTGTCCACGGGCAAAACGCCCGACCCGCGCTATTTCTGCATCAAAGAATCGCTGTACCGCGCGGCGCACGGCGGTTCGACGGACGAGGAATTGATTTTCGTCGGCGACAACGCGACGCGTTTCGCAACGGATCCGTTGTTTAAGGACGGCTATTTGCCGACGGTCAGGGAATTTATCGCCAAATTGCTGACAGGCGATTAAAAACCGATAAAGAAAGGGGCTTCGGCTCCTTTTTTTTATCCGATTGAACTTGATTTCGATTTTTGCCGCGTGAAAGTATCGTTGATAAAACAAAAAAAACGCCGAAAGGCGTTTTTTTTAATGGTCGGAGTGAGAGGATTTGAACCTCCGACCCCTACGTCCCGAACGTAGTGCTCTACCAAGCTGAGCTACACTCCGAATAAGTGCTGTTGCTTATAGCGCAAACTTTGCTATACTGCAAGAGGCTTTTTTCCTTTTTTTGATTTTTTAGGGGGCGCCGTGAAAAAAAATATCGTTATCGCCGTTTTCTCATTGGCTGTGATTGTCGCTTTATTCCTTGCTTTTCGCCCGAAATCCGATGATGACGGCGCTTTGCCGTTTGTCGACGAACCCGTCGCGCAAAACGATGCCGCCGCGTTTGATTTCGGCAAAACTGAACCTGATTTTCCAAAACCCGATGCCGATTCGCCTGAGAAAACGCGTTTGAAAGCGTCGTTTGACATCGTCCGCGTTGAAGAGGACGGCAGCATGGTCGCCGCCGGAAAAGGCGTCGCGGGCGCGGTTGTTTCATTGATGGACGGTGAAAGCGTTGTGACCGATTTCACCGTGAACGACGACGGCGAATGGGTTTATATTCCGTCCGAACCGCTGGCGGTCGGATCGCATGAAATCTGGTTGCGCGACGATTCGCTGAACGAACGCGAAGAATCCGAAATCGTCGTTGTCGACGTGCCCGAACGTAAAAACGCGCGCGACGCGCTTGCCGTCATCATGTCGTCCGACGCCGAAGACGTTGACGTGTTGCAGGCTCCCGCGCCGAAAATCGAAACGGACGTTGATATCCGTTCCGTCAAATACGCGAACGGCGCGCTGGTTGTCAAAGGAACGGCGTCCGGCGCGTCGGGACGCGTCAACGTGTATGCCGACAACCTGTTTCTGGGCTATGTTCACGCCGGCGGGGATTGGTCGCTGCGCGCGCCGCGGAAACTGACCGTCGGCAGAAAATACATGATCCGCGCCGACAAGGTTGATAAAAAAGGCAAAGTCGTCGCCCGTGTCGAGGTTCCCTTCGAACCGGTCGGGGGAATGGAAAAATCCGCACGTCGCCGCGTCCGCGTCATTAAAGGCGACTGTTTGTGGAACATTGCGCGGCATTTGTACGGTTCGGGTTTTGCCTATGTCACGATTTACCAAGCAAACAAAAAGCAGATTAAAAATCCCGATTTGATTTATCCGAATCAGGTCTTTGTCGTTCCCGCGAAATCGGGAAAATGACGGAAAAATCAAAAAATGCTTTTTTCCGCCGCCGCTTTGGCTTAAAACACTTGGTATGTTTATCTTTGTAAGGAGCTTTTGATGTCCCGCGTTGATTTATCCTGGCGCCGTTTCATTTTGCCGCCGATTCACCCCGAAGGCTGGCGTTTCGTCGCCGTGTTCGCCGCCGTGACGCTGCTGATGTGGACGGTAGCCAAACCTGTCGGCGTCGTTTGTCTGGCATTGACGGTGTGGTGCTATTTCTTTTTCCGCAATCCGCCGCGCGCCGTGCCCGCCGGTGATTCGCTGGTGCTGTCGCCCGCCGACGGCATTGTCAGCAAAATCGCCGAAGTCGTTCCGCCCAAGGAATTGGAAATCGGCGACGAACCGATGACCCGTATCAGCATCTTCATGAGCGTGTTCAGCGTTCATGTCAATCGCGCGCCGATGTCGGGTAAAATCACGAAAATGCACTATCGTCCGGGGGCGTTCGTTGATGTTTCGCTGGACAAGGAAAGTGAAAACAACGAACGTCAGGAACTGGCGATGGAAACGGTGACGGGCGACAAGATCGCTTTTGTCCAGATCGCGGGATTGGTCGCGCGCCGTATCGTCACGTTCGTCAAAGAGGGGGATCAGCTGAAAGCCGGCGAACGCTTCGGTCTGATTCGCTTTGGCAGCCGTCTGGACGTTTATCTGCCCAAGGGCGTCGCTCCGCAAGTGATGGAAGGGCAAACCGCCATCGCCGGCGAAACCGTTCTGGCTGACATGACCGTCAAAGGTTCTGCCCGTGTCGGGGAGATCGTCTGATCATGTTGAAAAGTTCGAAAAAAAGAATCAAAGACCTGCCGTTGAACAGAATCGCGCCGAATCTGGTGACGATGTTCGCGCTGTCGTCCGGCGTGACGTCCATTCGTTTCGCCATGGCGGGGAATTTCAAACTCGCCGTCCTGTGCATTTTGCTGGCGTCCGTGTTTGACGCTTTGGACGGGCGCGTGGCGCGTTTGTTGCGCGGCACGTCCGATTTCGGCGCGGAACTGGATTCGCTGTCAGACGTTGTCTGTTTCGGGGTCGCCCCCGGACTGCTGATGTATTTCTGGGCGCTGGGCGCGTCGTCGCCCGTCGGCTGGATTTTCGCATTGTTGGTTCCCGTTTGTTGCGCGTTGCGTCTGGCGCGTTTCAACATCATGCTGGACGACGATCCGCAACCCGAATATTGGAAGCATTTTTTTGTCGGTTTGCCCGCGCCGGGCGGGGCGTATATCGCGTTGTTGCCGATCATGCTGTATTTCCATACGGAAAACGACATGTTCCGCAACGGGTCGCTGGTTGAAGTGTTTTTGTTCGTCAGCGCGTTTTTGATGGCGTCGCGTCTGCCGACGATTTCGCTGAAACATCTGCGCGTTCCCGTCCGTTTTGTCGTGTTTGTGCTGGCTTTGGCGGGATTCTACGCGGGGCTGTTGGTGTACAAGCCGTGGCTGGCGCTCAGCTTGACGTTTATCGGATACCTGATCAGCGTGCCGATTTGTTCCTGTGTTTTCTTGAAATTGAAAGCCGGGGCGGCGGGCAAATCGGAAAAAGCCGAAAACAAATAACGAAAAATCCCCCGCATCGGACAGGCGCGGGGGATTTCTTTGTCCGGAAACGGTTACATGTAATCCAGCAAAGTCAATCCGTTGATGGTCGACAGAACGGAATAGGACATTTTCAGGTTGTTCGCCTGTTGCAACAGCAGGGTGGCGGCTTCGGTTTTATCGACCTGCGTCAGCGATTGAATGTAGGTGTCCAGCGAATTGTTTAAATCCGTTTGATTGTTCAGCGTTGTTTTAACGGTGTCCAGCTTGCTGATGACGGCGTATTGAATGCTGGTGACATCGCCGTTTTTTTCGTTCGAATTGGCGGTCAGCGCCTCGTCCAGCAAATCAAGGGCTTCGGAAACGCGGCGCCGTGCGCTTTCAACATCGTCAGAATCCAGCATGTTGCCCTGCGCGATGGCGCCCAAGGCGCGGAACACCTTTTCAAAAGCGGGCGAAGACGCGTTCACGTCGTTTGAAACGGACGTCGTTTCACTGATGCGGTAGGACGCCGCCAGCTGTCCGCCGTCGTAATAGGTGGCTGTTTCGAAACGCGCCGATGCAAAAGTTTCCGTCGCGCCGTATTCGGGGAAGTCTTTGGTGCCGACAATCAGTTCCCCGCCGTCGTCCGACACGCCCAAAACGGTGTATTTGCCGTTGTACGCGCCGTTTGTGCCGCCCATTTCGACCGTCGCGCCGACGGAATACGTTTTGCAAATCGTGACGCCCGCGCCGTCGGTAATGACATTGTTGTTCAGCAGGCTCATTTCCTCTTGCACGGGGGTGTCGTCGGAAAACTTGACGGTGCGTCCGTCTTTGGACACGGAATCGACGACATAGGTTCTGTCGTTGCCGTCCGCGCCTTTGATAATCAGGCAATCACCGGATTTGTAGGACGAAAAAGCCCCTTTTACCGTGGCGGTCATCGTGTTTTGATTGACGCTGAAACCGATGTCGCCCGTTTGCAGGGCGTTTCCCTTCATTGACGACGTGACGAATCCGGCGATGTCGGAATGCGTTTTGATTGTCAGCGGCGCGTTTGTCAAATCGTTCGGAACGGGCGTCGACGTTGAAATTTCCATCAGGGATCCGTCGTCGGAAACCGATTTGACGTACAGGGAATGTTCGTTTCCGCCCGCGTCCGTCACGGTGATCGTCTGTCCGCCCTTGATGCCGGAGAAAGCTCCCGTCGTTCCGGAAATCGTGTTGTTCGCCGCGTCGGTTGTCAGCGGTTGCGTGATATCGAACGTTTCCAGCACCGTTCCGGTGTTTTTGGACGCGGTGATCGTTCCGGTTTGCGTGCTTTGCTGAATGTTCAGGTTGCCGCCCAGCAAATCGGTGATGTTCAGCGTTTCGTTTTGCACGTTTTCTTCGAACGTTACGAACGATCCGTCCAGCGACACGCTTTTAACGGTCAGATAGCCGTTGTTGGCGTTCGTCCCGTTCACCAGCATTTTTTCGCCGACTTTCAAATCGGAAAAAGTGCCGGCGCGCGCGGTCAGCGAATTGGTTGTGATGCCTGTCGTTCTGTCCGTTTCGGACGCGAAAACCCATTCACCCTTTGTCAGCGACACCGCCGAGGAATCCGTCAGCGTTTCGTCGGTGATCGTTTCGGCGAACGTCAGCGTTTTTCCGTCGTCGGACACGCCCGCGACGGTCAGGGTTCCGTTGTTGCCGGCTGTTCCGGCGATGACGACTTTTTCGCCGACTTTGACGCCCGCGAATGTGTCGTCTTTTGTCGCGGTCAGAGTTTTGTTTGCGGCGTTGAATGTCATTTCGTTATCCGCCGCGCCCGTGTATTCGGTTGTTTTCGGGGTGACTGTCTGAAATTCCTGCTTGATCGTCACGCCGCCCAGAACGTCGGCGGAGGTCGACATTTTCGACAGCGACGCCGAATAGCTGGTCGGGTATTTCAAAATGTTGCCGTCGTACACCGCCTGAAATTCCTGCAAGGATTTATAGGGAAAGTTGACGGGGGCTTTGGTCGTGTCGCCGCCGCCGAAAATATAGTTTCCGTCCACCTGCGAATTAAGGTAGTAGGCGATCAGCGACATGGCTTCGAACGCCGCTTCCTGCACGTTTTGCAATGCCAGCAATTCTTCTTCGGACGCGTTTTTGGACATGGCGGTCAGATCGCGGGAATAGAAATCGCGCACTTGCGACCGGACGTCCGTCAGTGAAGAGCGAATGCCGTCGACGGCTTTTTGCTGGGATTCCAAGACGACTTTTGTAATCGAATTCGTTTCCAAATATTTTGTCGTTACGGCGCGTTCGTTCTGCAGGGAAAGCAATCGATATGTCGACAGCCCGTATTTGTCGTAGGACGAATAGCGGTTTCCCGTCGTCGCCTGATACGACACGTCGGACAGCGCCGATTTTTGTTTTGTGATTTGGGACATGTACAACCGATAGGTTGCCGTGGTCGGGACTCTGGTCATGATTTAGCCTCCCCTTTAAACGATGTTATCCAGCATTTCCAGCATTTCCAGCGATGTTGTCAAGGCTTTCGCCGCCGCGCTGTAAGACCGCTGGTAAAGCATGATCATGGACAGTTCCTCGTCCAGATCGACGCCGCTGACGTCTTGTTCTTTTCTGTAAATCGTGGACACCAGTTCCGTTTGGTAGTCCGTTTTGGACTTGGCGTCGTTCAAACTGGTCGCCAGTCCGCTGACGATTGACGCCGCGTAGCCGGACAGCGTCGTTTTGATTTTTGTAAAGCTCCCCGCCGAACCGAAATCGATCGTTTCGGTGAAAGCTTTGGCAAAATCGTTCGCCAGCGCGTTGTCGGCTTCGCTGACGTAGTATTTGCCGGTTTCGGCGCTGTATTGCAGTTTGCCCGTGCTCATGGACGACGGAGATTTCAAAATATCGGAACGGACGGACAATTCGGACGCGTAGCCCGCGTGCGACACGTCCAATCCAAGACGCGACAAGACGCTTCCCGACGTGACGCCGTTGACGGTTGATGTCGTTTCCGTGATTTCGGTTTGATAGCCGTCGATGCTCGTTACGCGCAAACGGTAGCCCGCCCCTTCGGAAACGATTTCGGCTTTTAAAATTTGATTGCCGGACGCGTCGACGGCGTTCGTGTTGATTTTGGCGGCGATGGTTTGCAGCGTGTCGCCCGCCGTCACGTCGACAGACGCGAAGCCGACGCCGTTTTTCGTGTCGGAAAAGTGCAGGGTCGTTTTCCCCTTGATCCCCATCAGGGAACCCGACGGCATGATTTCGGATTCGTACACGGCATCGTTCGACGATGACACGATAAAATCGTTCAAGCCGAAAAAGCTTGAAAATCCGGAATAGGTTTTGTCGATCGTCCCGTTGCCGTCGGCGTCGTATCCGATCGACACCCGATCGGCGTCAGCCCCCCGCAAAACGGTTTTCTCATCGCGGAAAGCGATGGAATAGGTACTGTCGCCCAAATCGATTTCCAGATTGCCCGCGCCGTTCACGCCGACGTTCGCGTTCGTCAGATGCGGTCCCGTCACGGCGTTGCGCAGCCAATCCTGAATTTTTTCGCACATTTCGGAAACGCTTCCCGAAGAAAAACCCAGCTCGCCGACCAGACTGACGCTGAACGTTTCGTTTCCGTCGGCGTTTGTCAAAACGACTTTGACGTCGCCGTTCGACAGCGTGATGTTTTGCTTGCCGGCGTCGATGAACGTGCGCGTTCCCGTCATTTCATAGACGGCGCTCGGGTACGCGGTGCCCCCGTTGTGAACGGCGTTCAACTGTTTCGTCAATCGGAAAGCCAGTTCGTCCAGCTGGTTTTGCATATTTTGCAATTCGGTGTCGCGCAGGGTGATCAGTCCGCTCATTTCTCCCGATGAAATTTCCGTCGTGATGTCGAATTTTCCGGCGTAAATGCCCGTGATGCCGCCCGACGCGTAAGTGATCAGCGATCCCGTGGACGCGGCGGCGGCGTGGGAAACGGTGACGCCGTCCTTGTCCAGCAAAGGTTTTCCGCCGCCCGTCAGAATGACCGTTTCGCCGGACGACCGTTCGTAGCTTTGAATGTCCATGATTTCGGACAGGCGCGTGATCAGCGTGTCGCGCTGGTCTTTGTAGTTGTCGGCGGACTGCCCGCCCAAAGCCGACGTGCGCACGATGTCGTCGTTCAGTTTGTCCAGCTGTTGCAAAATATCGGTGACTTCGTCGCACAGGGAAGATATTTCCTGATCGATTTCCAAACGCAACGCTTGGATTTGGGAACTCATTTCTTTCATTTGCGACAAAGCCGTGTCGACGGAGTTGACCGCCGTTGATTGGGCGTTCAGCTTGTCCGCGTCGACGCCCAGACTTTCAAAGGCGGTTTGCATGGCGGCGACGCGGTTGGCGACGGAATATTCCGACGACGGCTGTCCCATTTTCGCCTGTACCAGATCCAAATAGTATCCGCGCACGCTTTGCTGCTGCAAAATGCCCGTTTCCGTGCGGTAGTGGGCGACCAGCTTCGCGTCGACCTGACGCAGGTCGGAATTGCTGATGGCTCCGGACATCTGTCCGTTGTTCAAAACCAGTGTTTTTTGAGAATAAACTTTTTTGGAATAGCCTTCGGTATTGACGTTGGACACGTTTTCGCTGACGACGTCGATCGCGCGCTGGGACGTTCGGATTCCGTTCAATGCCGTGTTGATTGCGCTGGAAAGAGCCATGGTCGCGTCCTTTCGTGTTTGGATTACAGTACCTGATTAAAGGAAATCGCCGCGGGATTGCCGACGTCGTTTTCCATGTTGCCTTGTTTTGTGTACAACGGCGTTCGGGCGTGCGTTTGTTCCTGAACGTCCTGCACGATGGCGTTCAGCAGGCGGTTGGTCGCTTCGATGTTGATTTTCAGCAATCGCGCGTTTTCCGTTGTCAAGTCGCCCAGCGTGACGGACGCTTTGCGCAACACGCGCTTTTGCCGTTCGGGCAGGGCTTTGATGATGTCGGCGTGTTTGGCGAAGTAGGCGAAAGATTCCGCGTATGCCGCCGCCAGTTTCGATTTTTGGTCGGTCAGGTTTTTGCATTCGCTTTGCCGTTGGTTTTTCAGCAAAGTGTTTTCTTTTTTCAGAACGCCGCACAGATCGCTCATCAGCGACAGCATGCGGGTCAGTTTGTTTTCAGCCGTTGTCGTCATGGTTCAGGCTCCTTGCGTTTGCGCGGTTGAAGAAAGGGCGGCGGCGTCCGATTCCTGCTGACGCAGGATTTGCGTCATCATCTGGTCGGTCAGCCCGATTCCGCCCGATTTGGCGGTCATTTTTCCGTATTCGTCAATCATCATGGAACGAAATATTTTTTCCGCGTTGCCGCCGCCGAACGTGTCGTTCACGGGAACCGTCGCGTACATCTGTTCGAACATCTGCGAAATGAAGAACGCTTCAAAATCCTGCACGGCGGCGCGCGTTTTTTCGATGTCGAGCCCTTTCCCGATTTTCGGGGCGGCTGTTTGCGGTTTCGACGCGGAAACAAAATCCGCGGTTGAAGATATCGTCGCTGTCATCACATCACCTCGATTTCGGCTTGCAAAGCGCCGGCGGCTTTGACGGCTTGTAAAATACTGATCATGTCGCGGGGACCGACGCCCAGCGCGTTCAGCCCGTCGACCAATTCCTGCAGGGACACGCCCGTTTTCAAAATGTTCAGGCGGTTTTCCGATTGTTCGTCGACCTGAATGTCCGTTCTGGGAACCGTCACCGTTTCCCCCGTCGTCGAAAACGGCGCGGGTTGGGACACTTGCGGCGTTTCCGTAACCCGAATCGTCAGGTTGCCTTGCGCGATCGCGATCGGATTGATGCGGACGTTTTCGCCGATGACGACAATGCCCGATTTTTCGTCAATGACGACTTTCGCCATCTGGTCGGGCTGAATGCGCAGCTGTTCGATGTCGGTCAGCGTTTTGATCAGATCGTCGCGTCCGGCGGTTGCCAGATCCAGTGCCACCGTGCCGGAATCGATCGTTTTCGCCGCCAGAACGCCCAGATAGGAATTGATCGCGTCCGCGATGCGCGCCGCCGTCGTGAAATCGGGATTTCGCAACGCCAGCTTGATGTTTTTCTGATTGGCGAAATCGAACAAGATTTCACGTTCGATGATGCCGCCGTTCGCGATTCTGCCCGATGTCGGCACGCCCTTGACGACGCTTTGCGCGTCGCCCTGCGCCGAAAATCCGGCAATGGCGACCTGTCCCTGCGCGATGGCGTACACTTCGCCGTCCGCGCCCAGCATCGGCGTCACCAGCAAAACGCCGCCCTGCAAACTTTTCGCGTCGCCCAGCGCGCTGATGGAAACGTCAATGCGCGTTCCCTGTCTGGCAAAGGCGGGCAAACTGCCCGTCACCATGACGGCGGCGACGTTTTTGGTTTTGATTTTTCCGTCGCGGGTGTTGACCCCCAGACGTTCCAGCATGCCGATCAAGCTTTCTTCCGTAAAAGCCATGGACGAAATGCTGTCGCCCGTTCCGTTCAGCCCGACGACCAATCCGTACCCGATCAGATAGTTTTCCCGCACGCCTTCAATGTCGGAAATGTCCTTGATGCGCGAAGCGGCGCAAACGCCGTTTGACGAAAACGCCCAGAAAACAGCCGCTAAAACGCATGCGGTTTTTTTGATGTTTTTCAGCAGGTTTTTCATGTTCGCTCCTTTGAATCCGGTTGCGGGATAAAATTCCGTTTTTAAATATGCAAAAATCGTGCCGTTTTTGTTTTCCTGTAAAAACGGGCTTTTTTAATAAAGAAGAAAACAACGGTAGGCAAAAATTGCCGATTTTTAAACATGGCGGATTCCTATATAATGATCGCGTCAAGTTTGAAGGAGGAACGTCATGATTATGAAAATCGCTTCGTCGGGCGGCGCAAAGCCCGTCGAAAACACGAAAAAATCAACCAAGACGGCGTCGTCGGGCGGCGTGTTTTCGGCTTATTTGTCGGAAACGGACGATGGTGCCGCGCCGAACGTCGGGGCGCCCGCGGGCGTCGGCGGAATCGAGGCGCTTTTGATGGCGCAGGCGGTCGGCGATGCGACGGGCGACGACGGCAGGAAACGGCGGGCGGCGGCGCGCGGCAACGATATTTTGGACAGGCTGGAGGATTTGCGCGCGGAGATTCTGACGGGATCCGTCCCCAAATCGAAACTGATCGAATTGGCGCAGATGCTGCGCGACAAACGTGAAACCGGATTGGACGACGGATTGAACGCGATTTTGGACGACATCGAATTGCGCGCCGAGATTGAATTGGCGAAATTGTCACAGGGTGTTTGATTTTTCGCGTCGTTTGGTGTACAACAAATGCGGTTTATTTTTTTTAGGGGACTTCATAATGGGAACAGAACTGCCAAAGGATTACAGACCGTCAGCCGACGAACCGTTTATGAACGACATGCAGAAAGAGTATTTTCGCCGCAAACTGATTGCTTGGCGCGAGGAATTGCTGCATGATTCCGAAGAAACGCTGGACAACCTGAAACAGGGCGGCATGACCGTCCCCGACATATCGGATCGCGCTTCCGCCGAGGCGGACAAGGCTTTGGAACTGCGTACCCGCGACAGAATGCGCAAGGTTATTTCCAAAATCGACGCCGCGCTGGAAAAAATCGAGGACGGCACTTACGGCTATTGCGAAGAAACGGGGGAACCCATCGGACTGGAACGTCTGATCGCGCGTCCGATCGCCACGCTGTCGATCGAGGCGCAGGAACGCCACGAACGCATGGAAAAAACATACAACGACGACGATTGAAAGCCTTTCGCCGCGCAACAATAAAGGCGGGTCGCGCAGATCCGCCTTTGATGTCTTGAAAAAGGATTTGTTTATTGACTGAAATCATACTCGCTTCCGCGTCCCCGCGCCGTTTGGCGCTGTTAAAACAGATCGGCGTCGCGCCCGACGAGGTTCTGCCCGCCGATATCGACGAAAACGTCCTGCCTTGTGAAACGCCGGCGCGCTATGTCGCGCGCATGGCGCGGCAAAAAGCGGAAAAGGTCGCCTGCGCGAAAGGAGGCGACGCTTTCGTTTTGGCGGCGGATACGGCGGTTGCTTGCGGCAACCGCATCTTGCCCAAAGCCGAAACCGAAAAACAGGCGCTGGAATGCCTGAATATGTTGTCGGGCAGACGCCATACGGTTTTCGGCGGCATCTGTCTGATTACTCCCGACGGCAGGGCGCTGAGCCGCGTCGTCAGAACGGCGGTCGTTTTCGCCCGATTGAGCGACGCGCAAAAACGCGATTATCTGGACGGCGGCGAATGGCGGGGCAAAGCGGGCGGTTACGCCATACAGGGCAAAGCCGCCGTGTTCGCGCGTCAGATCATGGGGTCGTATTCGAACGTGGTCGGCTTGTCGCTGTATGAAACGGCGAATTTGCTGAACGGCAACGGAGTTTTGATTTAGATGCGGTTGGTGCACAGCTTTTCGCCGTTTGAAGAAATTTGCGTCGTTCTGGACGCGGACGACCGTCCCGTCGCGGTTGCCGTCGATCGGGAAAACAGACTGCCCGTCGGTTCGATTTGTCTGGCGCGTGCGTGCAGATCCGTCGCCGCGGGGCGTTTTCTGGACGTGGGCGGCGGCATGACGGCTTTTTTGAACGCGCCGTCCTTTTTCATCAAACCCGACGGTTCCGTCTGCCGCGGCAAATTAAACGAGGGCGATTTTCTGCTGGTGCAGATCAGTCGTCCCGCCGTCGACGGCAAAGAGGCGGAAGCCGATCCCCGCATATCCCTGTCGGGAAAAACGGTCGTGTTGACTCCCGCTCTGACCGAAAACAATTATTCGAAACGGTTGACCGCGCTGGCGATCAACCGGTTGCGCGAACATTTTCCCGAAACGGGCGTTTTGTTCAGAACCGCGGCGGCAAAGGCGGCGATCGACGATATTTCGGCTGAAATTTCTTTTTTGAAACAGCAGTGGAACGCTTTGTTGAACCGCCCCAAAAAACCGCAAATCCTGTCGCGCCCCGAACGCGGTGTATTCAAACTGGTTCGGGAATACGCGGACAGGCTGGACGAAATCGTCACGGACGACGCGGAAACGGCGGCGATTCTGAAAAAAATGTATTCAAACGTCGTTTTTGAAATCGGCGGCGTGTGGGAAAAGCAGGGTGTCGGCGAAGCGGTCGACGCGGCTTTAAACATTAAATCGCCTTTGCCTTCGGGCGGTTTTCTGATTACGGAACAAACCGCCGCGTGCGTGTGTTTCGATGTCAATTCGGGATCGGGAAACGCGATGAACGCGAACATTGAAGCCTGCGCCGAGATTCTGCGTCAGATCGATTTAAAAAATCTGGGCGGACAGATGGTCGTCGATTTCGCGGGCAGAAAGGAAAAGCGCGTTTTGATCGACATGATGAACCGTCTGAAACGCGACGATGTCTATATCGCGGGCTATTCGCCTTTGGGGTTGGTCGAATTGACGGTTGAAAAAAACAAACGGTCGCTGTTCGATGATTTTTGTTCTTCCGCCAACCGCGGCGCGGCGGATATCGCGCGGACGCTGTGGTTTGCGAACGCGACCGGATCGACGGTAACGGTCTGCGCCCCCGCGGCGGTCGTGTCGCGTTTGCGCCCGTATGTCGAACGGCTGAAAACGCGGCTGAACGCGGATATCGATTTTCAAACCGCCGACGCGGTGAAACTGGAAGGAATCGGACAATGAAAACGCCCAACGTGCTGAATCGCCCGTCGGATTTACCGGAATTGCAAACAAAATGCCCGATTTGCGGCAAGCCGTCGACCTTTCTTTACAAGCCGTTTTGTTCGAAACGGTGCGCCGATATCGATTTGAACCGCTGGTTGTCGGGCGTCTATACGTTCGAAACAGACGAGGAGGCGGAAACCGAAGAAAAAAATTAAAAAGAGCTGGACAGCGTGTTCAGAATCGGTTATATACTGTTTCTGTCAGGCGCCTGGGTAGCTCAGTCGGTAGAGCAGGGGACTGAAAATCCCCGTGTCGGCGGTTCGATTCCGTCCCCAGGCACCATATTAAAAGCCGCGGTTTTTCGCGGCTTTTTGTTGCTTGAAATAAAGATTTCCGTATCGGGAAAATATCAATCGGGGCGTCGACCGTCCAGCAAACGCACGGCGTCGACCAGTCCGGAAAATTCTTTGATTGTAACGTCGGGGCGTGCGGAAAAGTCGTGGTCGCCCTGATTTGATTTGAAAAACACCGTTTTTATGCCGACCGATTGCGCGCCGAACACGT
>OQVS01000886.1_pt1 | contig 20925 bp, 19 predicted proteins | sample 1691601 | NCBI WGS metagenome assembly OQVS01 (sample SAMN03418268, study PRJEB22391) | human gut metagenome | biome: human-gut; feature: organic feature; material: feces | host: Homo sapiens | place: Tanzania | collected 2013-01
GCGACGATATTTACTTCAAGCCGCAAGCTGAGCTTATCAACCAAAACTATCTTGTCTACCAAAAGGCCTATGCCGAAACAGAGGTTGAGAAAAACAAATGGAACATCTTGTCATCGCCACTTAAGTCTACTTACTCGGGCAACTTCTATGCGCCTAAGACTGACGGCAGACAGGAGACCAAGGCGTTTGAACCAATCACATTCAGCACCACCTACAACAGCCGCACCGTTGCTCCCGTTTACCAGCGCAACTGGGACAGCAACGGCAAGGAAGTAGCAGAAGTGGTAGATGGCATTACACGTTATTATAATGCCTACGACTACGACGGTTCGTTTCGCATCGACACCATCACGGATAGGTCGATGAATGTAGAGTCGTTGTATTGGAGTCATGTATATAATAAGGTGGGCGAGAAATACGACAATGGCAAGGGATTTGCTCTTAAGTCCGGAGACGACTATTCCACAACCTTAGCCAACAAGTCGCTCTTCCGTCTGCCTAAGCAGGATGTCAGCTACGACTATTATAAGGCCGATGGTTCAGCAAACGAGTCCTTAAGAGAGGTGATAGACACTACGGGCATATACAAATTGCTCGTGTCTTATGATGCGGCTGAAGATGCTTTAAGTAGGATTATGCAGCCTCTTGACAACAACACCCACAACACGAACAGATACTACATCGTGGGCAACCCCTACACAGCCACTATCAGCATGTACAACTTCCTGAAAGGAAACCCATGCTTCGAGCGCAAAGTGTGGACAATGGTCAACGGCGAGCTTGCTGCCTACAGCATTCCTGAGGGTGACTACAACCGCAGGCAGGACGTGCTCATTGCTCCTATGCAGGCTTTCTTCGTTAAGTTGAGGGAAGGCGAAACGGCTACAAGCGCCTATTTCACATCGCCCATGACCATAGACCGATGGATTGTTGGCGGTAAAAGTGGAGCTGCAAACATACCTGAAATCAGCATCAACGCAATAGCAGACAAAAGACAATGCGCCACAGCCAAAGTTGTGCTGCGCGAAGATGCAAGTGCCGACTTCATCAACGAGGAAGACATTGAGTTGCTCAACAATACCGACATCAACGACATGCCACAAATATACACCATTGCCGGCGACCAGGCTGCAGCACTCAACACTCTGCCAAGCATCAATTTCCTGCCTTTCGGAGTGATAGCCAAGCAGGACGGATGGGTAGAGAGGAATGGAGTCAAGATAGCAGTTGAGTTGACGCCCAACAGCAATATTAAAACTCCATTGTATGTGCTCGATGCCAAGACCGGGACATTCTCTCTCGCCGATCATCCTATAGAGATTGTCGCCAACGAGCATGGCAGATACTACATCACCACATCCAAGTATACCACCAATGTGGAGAAAACAGAAGTGAACCTTGTGCGTTGCTTCTCGGCACAGGATGGCACCATTACTGTTTGCTCGCCAAACAAAGCTTTAAGCTCTGTCAAGGTTTACACCATCGACGGAATGCTCATAGCTTCAGAGCTTGACATCAATGCTGCATCATGGCAGAAACATGTTGCACGGGGTGTTTATGTCGTCAAGACTGAGGCTGCCAACCACAAAACGGCAACATTCAAGCTAACAGTAAAATAACCACGCTTATGACCAGAACAACTATTCTAAAGCTTATGCTCCCCATGCTATTGTGCCTGCCAACTCTTGTTGGCAAGGCACAATCATCATTCCCCTACCCCTCCATTCCCGACTCATTACGCGAGCCTCATCAGCGTGCCCAGTATCTCGTGAGCCATTACTGGGACCACTACGACTTTGCCGACACCACCCTGCTCCACAACCAGGAGATAGCCGAGCTTGGGTTTGTCAACTTTGTCGACCTTATGAGGAGCGACATAGCCAAGGATTGCGCGCGAGAGGGGATGCTGACGTTCGCAAGCCGTCTGCTTAAGCCGAGCCAAAACTACTTCACAGACCTTGCCGAGAAATACCTCTACGACTGGGCGTCGCCCATGCGCAACGACTCGCTCTACACCATCTTCGCAGATGCCCTTGCCGAGGCAGGACACAACGACACGCGACTGGAATGGCTGAAACAGCAGCTCGGCAAGAATGCCGTGGGCTCGGCTCCTGCCGACATCAGCCTGACCATGCGCAACGGATTGCACACTAAGCTGAGCGACATAGCTGCCGACTATGTGGTGGTGATGTTCTATCAGCCCGACTGCGAGGAGTGTCAACAGGCGGTGGAGCGCCTGCACAGCCTCCATCCCATCAGCTACAACAACGCCCCTACAGTATGCCTCGCCATCTACTACGGCGACGACATTGACCTTTGGCGCAAGTCTGCCCTCGCCTTCCCCGACTCATGGCTCGACTGCTACAACACCGACAACAGCATCATCCAACACAACACCTATCACATACGTCACACGCCATCCTTGTATGTGATAGACCAGAAACGGCACAAGGTTGTGGCTAAAGACTTAGCCGCCATAATTACCAAGCATACGGTAGCCTTGTAACCCTACTTTTTCTTATTTCGACAGTCCGTAAAGCTTCGCGTCAATCTTCCTGGTGATATTGGCGAAAGCCTCGGGATCGGACTCAAACTTCTGTGTGTCGCCATCCACGATAATCAGGTTGCCCTTATACTGGCTAATCCATTGCTCGTAGCGGTCGTTGAGTCCCGTGAGATAGTCGGTGCGTATGGTGCGCTCGCATTCTCGTCCGCGCTTGCCTATCTGGCTTATAAGGTTGGGCACAGTGGAGCGTATGTAGATCATGAGGTCGGGCAACTTCACGAGCGTCATCATCGTGTCGAAGAGGTCGGAGTAGTTGTCGAAGTCGCGGTCGGTCATATATCCCTGTCCATGAAGGTTGGGCGCAAAGATGCAGGCGTCCTCAAAGATGGTTCGGTCCTGGATGATGTCCTTGTCGCTATGGCTTATCTCCACCACTTCCTTGAATCGCTTGTTGAGGAAATAAATTTGCAGATTGAACGACCATCTCGCCATGTCGTTGTAGAAATCGTCGAGATAAGGGTTGTGCTCCACAGGTTCGAAACGCGGCGACCAGTTGTATTTCTTTGCCAACATCTTGGTCAGGGTGGTCTTTCCGCTGCCAATGTTTCCGGCTATAGCTATATGCATTTTATTGTTGTTGTTTTGTAGGATGAGTGATACTAATGGGGAAGACGGCGTCTATCTTCTCGGTTATGAGCGCGAAGTCCTCTGGGCGCGTCTTGTAGTCGAGTTCGTCGACATCAATAATGAGCACCTTTCCCTTGTATTTGTTGCTGATGAAGTCGTCGTAGCGGTCGTTGAGTCCTTGCAGATACTCTACTGGTATTTTCTGCTCGCAAGCCCTTCCTCTCTTCTGTATGTTCTGCACGAGGTGTGGCACGGACGCCCTGAGATAAATCATGAGGTCGGGCAGCTGCACCTTCTCCACCATAATCTCGTAGAGCTCCATATAAGTCTCGAAGTCGCGGTCGGACATGTTGCCTTGCGCGTAGTTGTTGGCTGTAAACACGAACACTCCCTCATGGAGAGTGCGGTCTTGAATCACCATGTTGCCTGATTTGGAAAACTCGAGCACGTCCTTGAAGCGTTCCTTCAGGAAAAACACCTCCATAGCAAACGACCACCTCTGCAAGTCCTGGTAGTAGTCGTCCATATATGGATTGTCCACCACAGCCTCATAACGCGGCTCCCATTGGTAATGCTTGGCAAGCATCTCCGTCAGCGTTGTCTTGCCGCAACCGATATTTCCTGCTATTCCTATATACACTTGTTGAAATCTGAATATTTTGTGAAATTAAAAAACTATGCAAAGGTAATAAAAAAAGTATAGAGAAAGAAATAATATAGCTATCACAGTTTGTGGATTGACAAAAAAGATGTATATTTGCTGCGAAGAAAAAGAAGATACAATATATGAAAACGACAAAAGAGTGTATATCGTTGATAGAATCTCATGCCGAAGAACTAAGAACGCTGTTCGGCATAAAATCATTGCGCATATTCGGTTCGGTCTCACGCAACGAACAGAAAGAAGGTAGCGATGTTGACGTGTGTGTGGACATGGAGCCAAAAGCATTCTTGGTTGTTCGCTTAAAACGTTTCCTTGAAAATCTGCTTCAATGCTCTGTCGATGTCGTAAGAATGCACAAGCATATCAATCCATATTTGCTTGAGGAAATTGATAAGGATGGAATTTATGTTATCCAATAGATTAAATGGATTGTTGGTTCAGATAAGAACAGCAATAATACAGTTGAAAGAATGGAATAATAATGTTCAGAGTTCTGATGATTATTATTATTCACCTGACGGCATGAAGAATCTTGCTGCCAGTTGTATGCTTATTGAGGCTATTGGAGAGGGTGTCAAGCAGATTGATAAAATCACAGATGGTAAATTATTGGATAAACGACCAGAAATCCCATGGAAGGACGTTATTGGCATCCGTAATCATATTGCTCATGGTTATTTCGATATTGATGGTGATATGGTGTTTGATGTCATCAAAAATGATTTGGATTCTTTATTGAAAGCAATAGAGTATTTTATAGGAGATCCTAATGTAGAAAAATAAAATTATGATAGATAATTACACACAAATCTGTACCGCCATTGGTTGTAATCTGATACATGTCAATAGATTGCCTAAAAAGAAGAGATAAGAAAAAGTTCTTTAACAATAAAACAAAATAGTATTATAGCACAGATGAAATTGATACCGGCAGACAATATGAAAGATAAACTTTGGGGCAAAAGAGGCACTCCAGAGCGTGATTCAATGGAAACCAAGCTCAAAGAAGATGTAAATGCCTACATTGTAGGTGAAAACCTTGACTACAAGCTCGGTGAGAGAGAAGGATACATTAATCTGTAATCAGATTAATGTATCCTTCTTGATCATATCCCTTGCGCTCTCTGTTTATTAAATCTATCAACTGCTGAAGTGCTTCAACATCAGTATTGATTTCTTTAAAACGAAGGTGTTGATCATCGTATCGTTTAGTAGAACCTTTTTTCTTCAATCGAGAAGAAATATCGTCTGGAATCAAATAATATGTTCGCTCTTCGCCTAAATACTTCTGGAACTCCGAAAGGAATATATGAATACCTGCCAAATCAAAGTCACCAAAGTGAAGATACTTATTGGAAACAGATGTGAGCCATTTCCTAAGATCCGATGACTGAGGGTAACGAGATACGAAAAGAGCTTTTTGTGGTAATCCATGCCTATGCAGGTACTCTTCAAAGAAATGTCTTTGCTTGCGAATCATCCTAAAGTTCTCCATATTCTCTATACCTATGACTATCACATCATCAGGAATCGTAAATATCTCCCAGTCTGTAACAAACAAAAAAATTCCTTCTTGGGGATTGACCACAAATCGCTTATCGCCCAATGAACACTCAATAGGTTCATAGCTGTTAATTGGAAATCCTGGACAAGAGCGTACCATGACAAGTTTGGAATTACCCGTGTCTGCAGCCATTGAGGAACGTGAACCACATTCTTCGACTTCAAGTATTCGGTAATTCTCATCTTTGTCAATGAGATATCTTTTCAATGCTTCAATATCACGGGCACGATATGATTTTCTTGAACCATGCGTAGTGATTTGTAATAGTCCCTCATTCATGAGTTCTGTAAGCAAGCCATTGCTCAACTTTGAACCTGCAACAGTCTCACCTGATATCAATGCTTGTATGGATGCGCTTATAGCCATATTCTTTTTCTATTTTGTTCTCTTCAACAGTTTCTCCACTCTTGTTTTAGTGCCGTGCTTGCTCAACAGATAAGTATAGCGATAATCATAAGGATTATATGATGTCGGTGAACTATTAATCAGATAGATATTACGTGAGTTAGCAAACTGCAGTATACCCTTTATGTTATTAGGATGCAGTCTTCCTATCTCGTCCATCATACAGTGCACGATAAAATCACCGCTCTTGCGAGCGGCTTTCTTCTTAAACACATTGATCAACATAATGTTGACCATGGCCTTTACTAAGATGTCTGTACCGTCAGATCCCACATTATTTATACGCTCTACCCAGTTGGTGTCGTTATCATTCTCTTTGACACGGAATTGCAAACGGAAAGCATCACCCAACGACACAGTAGGACGATTAGGCTCGTTCTGCAACTGATATGATAGGCTCTTTAGATAATCTACTACCTTACGGTTTACTTCATCTCGATTGTCACTTGAAAAGAGATTGAGTTCACCAATAGAAAGCTCATTTTCTACTGTATAGTCATGAATAGACATCAGCAACTGCATAAGCTTGTCTGATGACTCATTGGCTCTAAGTTCAATACTCTTAATCACACCCGCAAAGTTCTTTTCTACAAAGTCACGATTGATGTCAAGTATGACACCATCCACATCTGACCTGCGCTTCATAAGCGCACCTATCTCTGTCGACACACGTCCAAGAATATCCTTGTAATGTTCGCTCGTACGTCTACGGAATACTTCAATCTTATTGTTGTCCATAAAGTCTTGCAAATCAACTGCAATCTGCAGATATTCACTGTCTGTAACTGGCATTGTGTTAAAATGGAAGGCATTCTGAGGTTTAAAGTATCTATTGAAACTTACAACCATATCTTTCAGCTTATCAATTGATTCGCGTTTTTGGTTCACCGTTCCCCTCAACTGAATCAACAACTGTTGGCAATCCTGATGCGTCGGAATCATCGTATCGTCAGTAAGATAAGCATCTGGTACTAAATGCTCTTTCTCAACAACCTGATGATATTGGGTCAATCCGTCTCGTCTATGTGCGAGATCTTTGAGCACAATCTTCTGACGCTCTTCAAATTCATGTCTCTTCTTCTCTATGCGTGAACGTTTATCTTCGTATCGCTGACGCAACATGGCAACCTGATTTTCTATATCCTTGATACTTTTTCTTATCTCAGGTTCCTTAGCGAAGAGGTTTTCTTCTGCGTAACGGTATCTGATGACCACAGCGCGATCCGACTCTATCACTTGTAATAGCTGGCTAAGCTCTTCCAATGCTTTGCGATAACCAGCCAGCAGGTTTACGTCAACGCCCTTTCCTTCAAGTTCAGCCTTTTGCTGCTCATCTAACTGTTTTTTTTGATCATCAAAATCGTTATGTCTATCATCTGCTTCTGATTTTTGCATATCTTGGAATGCACGCAAATCATCATTAAGAGCCTTGACAGATTTATTGAATAAAGAATCTAAGTCTTTTAAATCCTTTTTATTCTTAGACTCTTTCTTCTCTCGTGCTTCTTTTTCAGATTGTACATGAAGAAGGGCAACATTGAAAGCACGCTCACGCTTACCCTTCTCTTGCTCAATCAGTTCTTGCTCTTCCATCTCCAACTTATGTTGTTTGTTCTGTAGATTCTGTCTCTTCACAGGAATCTGCTCTTCCTCAACCTTTAGCCGGGTAGCTTCCTGTCGAAGCGGATTGAGCAGAGCACCGTACTTCTTTCCGAGTTTAGAAATTTCCTCCTGAAGGGTCACTGGCAGCTGAGACAGTTGTCGGTTTAACTGTTGGAGTTGTTTTTCCAATTCCTTTTTCTCATTCCTGTATTCATCAGGAGTATGATGGACTGCATCAATGTGGTCCAGATTAAGTTTGATGCCAAACAGAGACTCTGACTGCCCAGCAACCTCAGGTTCAAGCCCTTGTGCATATAGTATCCGTTCTTCATCAACCACTTTACCAATAGTATCTTCCCAACCTTCAGTATGCTCACATAGCCACTGATAAAGAGAGTCATCCAAATGTGCCAGTAAATTACTGATCTTGGATATTCTTTCACGACACACAGTTCGGTCTGTCTCGAGTCGTTCTTGTTCACGATCAGATGCCTGTTTCAACTCAGTTTCCTTCATTTCATATTCACTCGTGAGTTGAGCGATCCGACTCTTTACTGTCATCTGCTGAGCGTCACTCTCCTTCTCATCCACATTCAATTGTACAAGTTGGTCTGCCACCAGCTTAAGATCGTCCGCCATAGGATGCCATTGTCTCAGTTCTTTCAGTGCATTATCCGCTCTATGCTGTTCGTACAAAAGAACCTGAAGACGTTCATCTGACTCATGCAGCCAGACTCGGTATTCCTCCATGATGTGATTTCTACCTTTAGAACGCTCATCCTCATAGCGATTACGTTCTTTCTGTAATGAAGCCTGCTTCTGAAACAAAGCCTCGTTCTGAGCATTATCAAATGCCACAAGCGCATTATGAAGCTTTGCTCTTGCAATATTATATTTCTCCTCTATGGATGCGTGAGTCTTGAGAAGGTCATCCAGCAACATCTGCTTATTGGCGGTCTCTTGCTTGATGGAATCCTCACGGGCGGCAAGTGCAAGTTTGTCTTCAATGCCCATTGCATCAAAGTCCTTCCTTGCCTGAGCTATCTCTTTCAACTTGCTCTTCTTACCGCCAAGGTCCTGATTGAGTGAATCCTTTTCCTTGTCATAGTCGGCTGTAAGTTCCTTTTCACGGCTACGTTCCTTCTCTATACTGTTATTGACCTCTTTAGCTTCTGCCTCCAGTAGTGGAATTTGCTGTTCACAATCAGATACTACATGATTCAACATCTGCCAAACATCCAGCAGTTGTTGGTCAAGTGCAACAATCTTTCGGCCTTGTTCAGCTATTTTGAGAGCCTGTGTGCGTACAGGGAAATTGCCATCACGTGTCTGACGAAACCAACAGTCAATCTCGTCATATTCGCGTTCAAAGTCTGTAACCAGTCGTCTGTATGTCTGCAAGTCTATAGGTAGGTCTTCATCAGCCATAGACTGTATGATGGTATTCTTCACAAAGTCTGCATCCAGCTTGGTATTCAGGAAGACATTCTGGATACTTCTTGGAATATTCTGATAGTGAGCACTCTGTACAAGTGCATAGCGTGTGTACTTATGGTCGTGTGTATTACCAAAGATAATATCCTTAAACATCACTCCAGAGTCGATTCTTGCTGATACTGCCACATTCTTATCAATGCGCTCACGTATCTTCACCCAGTCACTCAACACCTGCTTGTCGTCATCAATGAGCCACTCTCTTTGATAAGGAGCATCTATGAATCGCCATGAGGCACGTCCCTGATATCGGCTCACCAATATGGTATATGCGCCATTGTCTCGCATCACCTCATAGAGAATATGCGAGTTGGACTGGCGGAAATAGAACTCATCAAACGACTTTTGTCCTTGCTGGATGCCCAAACGATGCTTGTCGGCATTATAGAAGAAGAGCAAGGCTCTCAGCACAGTGCTCTTTCCGACACCTTGTGTTCCAGTGAAATGCACATTACCATCTACAGATATCTCTGCATAAGGAATATTGGCGCTATTGATAAATATGATTTTATTCAGGTACTTCATCTTCGTTTGCTATTTGAATCATGTTGACAAGTTCCTCTGCATAACGGAATGCAGATGTAACCTTAAACGTCTCATCTTGTTCGCTGATACACTCTGCAAAGCCCATACTTTGCATCTCTTGCAGCAGCTTGTTCACAATCTCCAGATTTGAACCAACTCCATATTTTTTGAACAAATGACTGGCTTTCTCCTTAAGTTCAATATCCAGACTTATCTGCTCTATCAGATGACTCTTTCGGAACTGATAGCCAGCAGTAAATGACTGATTGTAACACTTCAGGAAATCAAGATAATCCAACCATTTAGAAAAGCTTTCCAACTTCTGCTCGATGGTTTGTTTTCCTTCTCCTAAACGAGAAAAGTAGAAGTAACCGTTACCCGACTCCAGTTGTAGACCGATTTCCTTGAAATAGTCTGCATAGTCTTCAACATTCTCCTCGACATCCTCATATAGATGGCGGATAGAGGAATCAGTACTGTCAACCGAGAGAAATTCTCCACGGCTCAGTCGCTCGTATATTCTTTGGGTGTTATTTCGCATAGATAATAGGATATTCAATGTCTTGATATGTTGCATATTTGCCAGTCATCCGGCATTCTTCAGGATGAAGGATAACAAGTTGGCAGAAAAGAGCTGCGTGGTCTTCAATATCACGTTTGGCTTTATAGTCGTATCTCAGAATGAATTCAAACAGATTGTAACTCGAAGCGGCAAAAGCGTTCCACACTTCTGTAGGATCCACCTCTTTCAGACGTTGTACATGTTCCTGCAAGTCTTCCTCAGTCAGCGGCTCTGCTTCTGTTCGTGCCATTTTCTGAATGCCATTACGCTCAGCAATACGTCTGAGTATCTTCACAATCTGATCATTCTCCCTTAACATTTCCATTGAGAGACGGACCTTGCTATACTGACGAGACTCCATCCATATAGGATTTCTGTCTTCCAACACTTGTACAAGGTTAGTATCTGTCTTGATGAGCAATTGATCCTGTAGATATTTCAGTTTGCGTATCTTCTTGTAGAGTTTGTTCTGTTGGTCTATCTGGTTGATATAGACAATAATCTGCCTGTCTATCTCCATCAGGGCATGATAAGCCTCCACAAAATCATGCTTCACATCGCTGCACGTCTTGGCCATGTGTGGATCATTGGCCATAATAAAGAAAGCATGCTCATTTTCCATCAGCTTCTCACATTCACGAATCATTGAGCGGATACTATGGCTCTTTTCATCAAGGTTCTGGAGTTTCGTCTTCTTTATGAGATAGTTGGGTTCCTGCTTATAAGCATGGTCCATGTTACGTTTCAAGTCAACTACGTTTTTCAAAGTTCTGAATCCAGTCTTCTTCAAGAGCTGACGCACACTGTCCTGATAACCAGCCTTACGATTTACGTTGGTTTCTTGGAGGAAATAGCCTATATGCTCCTTCAGTGTGTTGATGCATTCCTGCACACTCAGCACACTAATTTCCTCGTTTACATTAAGCACTTCCTCAAAGAAGTTCAGATAGTCACTCTCGATTTCAACTGTATTGCCTGCTTCTACCAGCACACCATAGTCAACCAGTCTTTTCAGGCGGTTCTCGTTGCCTCCGACAAGGTCCAGTGCCAATCCTAAAGGAAACTTCATCAATTTCCGCTTCTCGAACATCTCACTAAGCAGTCTTTGCTCGCGTGAGAGTGTCTTGGTCAGCTCTTCTATGGTTCTGAAATGTGTTAGAATATCCATGTGAATTGATGTTTGTATTATTCTGTGTGCAGCTTGTCCCGTACTTATCCTCTTCTATCTGGGGAATTTTCTTTCCATCGCGACACATCTTTATTAATTGTAATGATGCAAATATAGTAATTTTTCTCGAACAATATGAACAATTCGCAATAAAAATGAGGTTTAGGATCACTTTTACTGTTTTTACAAATCGTAAGCATAAACTTGTAGATGGACTCAAGCCCGAGAAAGAAGACATCATGTCGCCCAAGTATAGAAACTCAGCCTTTTTCAACACCAATCTTGACCTTATGTTAAGACGCATGGGCGTGAAGACTGTTGTCTTGGCTGGCACACAGTATCCTAACTGCGTGAGAGGTACTGCCAACGATGCCATGAGCTACGACTATGAGACTGTTGTTTGTACGGATGCCTGCTCGGCAAAGACTCCTGAGGTGGCTGCCGCAAATGTGTTCGACATGAAGAACATGGGTATCAAGTGCATCTCATTGGATGAGGTAGAAAAGGTATATAAGTAACCCCTGATTGGCTATGCTTATGAGAAGACTATGTACAAGTGCCATTCTTGGACAGATATAACAACATAAATGAAATAATATCACTATCATAGTTTGTTGATTAACAAAAAAGCTGTATATTTGCCGAAGTAAATAAAAATGTCGCATTATGATAGATAGATACATCAATCCACTTACCGATTTTGGCTTTAAGCGACTCTTCGGCTCAGAGTTTAACAAGGAATTGCTTATCAGCTTCTTGAACGCCATGTTCCATGGCGAGCAGATAATTCAAGATGTAACATACATTGATTCAGAACCAACTGGCATCCGTGCTGTTGCCAGCTGTGCCTTATTCGAAGTATGTTGCAAAAACGACAAAGGAGAGAAGTTTATTGTAGAGATGCATAATGTTTATTATGATTTTTTCAAAAAACACGCCAAAGAAATGAACTTCCATCTTAGCCATGCCTACATTGTTGGCTTGCTTAACTTCAACTTTGCCGAAGGACTTGAGAATGCCCAAAATTGGCATAATCAAGTGAAGTTGCTGGAGGTTACGACTAATGAAGAATTCTACAACAAGCTGACATATATCTATATCGAGATTCCTAAATTCGACAAGAAGGAAACTGAACTTGTAACTATGTACGACAAGTGGATGTATGTGCTGAAGAATCTATCCAGACTTATGCAACGCCCTATTGCTCTTCAAGAACGAATATTCACACAACTTTTTGAGCAAGCAGATATTTCCAAGTTCAACAACTATGAACTTAAAAAGTATGAAGACAGTATGAAGGCCTACCGAGATATTGTCAACGCAATTAGAACTGCGGAATACCTAAAACAAGCCAACTGACTTTAGGCGCAAAGTCTAAAGTCAGTTGGCTTTTAAGAGAGGCTATGCTTCCTTCCAATCATCTATAGTTCCTGTCTTCGACGAGAAACTCACTCCAACCTTATGGATTTTACGCTTATCAGCCTCATAAGGACGTGCATATCCCTTTTCCTCTATTTGTAGCAAAGCCTCATCAGCCGAACCGTCAAGTTTAAACTCAAAGATATACACACCATTCTTCGTCTCAACTATACAGTCTGCCCTACCCTCACTCTGCTGCATCTCTGTAAGCACAATATAAGTACTCAGAATACGGAATATCAAGTAGAACGTATAGTGGAAATAGCGTTCCTTTTCTGTCTCCATATCCTTGCGGCGCATGGTGTAAGGATATCCAAACAATTTTAGTTTACCATTAATACTGCAAAAATACTTTATTTTCACGACTTCCACAAGTTTTTGACAAAAATACAGTAAATTTGCAGTAGAAAACCAAAATACTATAAACATACACTCACACGATATGAACAAACAGCAACTTGCCAACAAGATATGGGCTTCAGCCAACAAGATGCGCTCGAAGATCGACGCCAACGAATACAAGGTATTCTTTGGCACAGGTATCCCTACCCTCGTAATGGTGCTCAAGCAGCATCGCTCAAACGAAGATGTGCTTATTGTTGACTCAAGCGAGGTTTGCCATTAAGGGATTGAAGGAACTGGTAAAAGAGTAAGGAGGAATTGGATTATGTACACGCCACCATTTACAATAAGTGCAGAAGCAATCAATAAGATTGCTGAAATTTCAGGTCTGATAGAGCGTTACGCCATACGACTTGAACAGAAGGATGCCTTACATCTGCGCAAGGTAAACAGAATACGCACCATCCACAGCTCGCTTGCCATAGAGGGCAACAAACTGACAGAAGAAGATGTGCGCGATATCATTAATGGTAAAAACATCATTGCGCCAATCAAGGAAATACAAGAGGTGAAGAATGCAATAAAGACATATGAAATGTATCCATACCTTGACGCATTCAAGGAAGAAGACTTACTAAAGGCTCACGCACAGATGATGGAAGCAATTATCGACCATCCAGGGAGATACCGACATGGTGGTGTGGGAGTTTTTTCAGAGCATGGACTTGTTCACATGGCGCCACCTGCCGACAGAGTGCCGTATCTGATGAAAGATTTGTTTACATGGCTAAACCAAAGCAAGGACCATCTGCTTATACGCTCTTGTGTGTTCCACTACGAGTTTGAATTCATACATCCCTTTGCCGATGGCAATGGCCGTATGGGCAGACTGTGGCAATCGCTTATTCTTGGCAAGTTGCATCCGCTGTTCGAACAGCTGCCTGTGGAGAACATGGTTTTCTCTAACCAACAGGCATATTATGATGCAATAACAGCAAGCACGCAAGCTGCTGACTCTGGCGTTTTCATCGACTTTATGCTGTCGGAGATTCTTGAGACTCTAAAGAGACATCAAGGTGAAGAATTGCATGAAGTTCATGATGAAGTTCATGATAAAGTTCACGATAAAGTTCATGATAAAGTTCACAATAAATATCCTGACATTTCGGACTCTGCATGGAATGTGCTCAACTATCTAAGCAATAACGACGGAGCATCGGCAAAAATGGCAGCAGAAGCTCTTGGCATGTCCGAACGCATGGTAAGAAAGCATATTGCAACTCTAAAGTCTGCCAACATTCTTTCACGTACTGGAAGCAACAAGTATGGTAAGTGGATTGTTAGTTGGGAGTAAAAAACATATGCCATGGATTAATGAAGAGATAAAGTATGAATATGGATGCGAACAACAACCAAGACATAATTATAAAGTTGGCTTCGGCTCTTCAGGCATATGCGCATATTTCCAGAAATATGTTCATGCTTTCCAACGTCAATGTTGACAATGGTCTTTCAAGCCCTCGTGTTTATTCTATTCCATCTATGGAGAGCACCCTCTGGGAAGGTGAGTTTGCCGTGACATGGGGTACACCATTCGATGCCTTGAAGGATACCTTCCTCTCAAAGGTGAAGGCTGGCACCATCCTCCGTGTCTATGTAGATGGAAAAGGCCAGGGTACTGCTGTCACTGCTTGGTGGAACAACATCCTTACTGGAAAGGGCGACCCAGATCGTGGCGACATCATGGTGGATGGACCTGCTAAATGGGAGTTTGAACTGACCGACCTCTCTATCCAACTCTTGACAGAGCAGGATGGTTTCCTCCTCGTGGGTGATGGTTATACCGTAAAGAAAGTAACTATCGAATAAAATATTAGAAAGAATCCCGTTATTATCATATAACGTCAAATCTTAGAATTTATGAAGAAATTATTTTTATCTATTTCAATGTTGGCATTGGCTTATACAGCCAGTGCTAATGTTCCGGTCATCAAGAGCGACCCTAAGATAGAGGCTCAGGTAGAACAAACCCTGAAGAAACTCACCTTGGAGGAAAAGATAGGTCAGATGATGGAATTGGTGACCGACCTCTTTGGTGCAAACGACAAGAACGGTGTGTTCTATATCGACGAGCACAAGACCGATTCTATCCTTTCCCGCTACAAGATTGGCTCTATCCTCAACGCTCCTAACACTTGCGCGCCAACAGCCAAGCAGTGGGAGAAGTATATCGCGCAAATCCAGAAGATTTCGATGAAGCGCATCGGTATCCCTTGCGTCTTCGGTCTTGATCAGAACCACGGTTCTACTTATACACAGGGCGGAACCCTCTTCCCGCAGAACATCAATGTGGCTGCCACCTTCAATCGTGAGATTGCTCGCCGTTCGGCTGAGGCTACCGCTTATGAGACTCGTGCCGTGAGCGTGCCATGGACTTACAGTCCTACAGTTGACCTCGGTCGTGATGCCCGTTGGCCTCGCATCTGGGAGAACTTTGGCGAGGATTGCTACCTCAGTTCAGAGATGGGCAAGGCGATGGTATATGGTTTCCAGGGTGAGGACCCAAACAACATCGACCAGTATCACATCGCCACTTCAATGAAGCACTTCATGGGCTATGGCGTGCCTTGGACTGGTAAGGACCGTACGCCAGCCTATATCTCTCCTTCCGACTTGCGAGAGAAGCACTTCGCTCCTTTCCTGGCTGGTCTGCAGGCTGGAGCCTTGACCGTGATGGTGAATTCCGCTTCCGTCAACGGTATGCCAATGCACGCCAACAAGGCATTCCTGACAGGATGGCTGAAGGAAGAGACAGGATGGGATGGTGTGCTCATCACCGACTGGGCAGACATCAACAATCTCTATACTCGTGAGATGGTGGCAAAGGACAAGAAGGATGCGCTCCGCATCGCCATCAATGCTGGTATCGACATGATTATGGAACCTTATTCTTGCGATGCTTGTGGCTACCTTATCGAATTGGTGAAAGAAGGCAAGATTCCAATGAGTCGCATCGATGATGCCTGCCGTCGTGTGCTTCGCATGAAGTACCGTCTCGACCTTTTCAAGAACCCAACCCAGAAACTGAAGAATTATCCTAAGTTTGGTGGCGAGGAGTTTGCCAAGCTCTCCTTGGAGGGTGCTACCGAGAGTATGGTGCTCCTGAAGAACGAGGGTAATATCCTTCCTTTGCAGCATGGCAAGAAGATTCTCCTCACTGGTCCTAATGCCAATCAGATGCGCTGCCTGGACGGTGGATGGAGCTATACTTGGCAGGGGCATCGTACCGATGAGTTTGCCGGCAAGTACAACACCATCTATGAGGCTTTCTGCAATGAGTATGGCAAGGAGAATGTGATTCTTAACCAGGGCGTTACATATAATGAGACTGGAAAATACTGGGAGGAGAACGAACCTCAGATTCAGGGCGCAGTTGATGCTGCAAAGAATGCAGATGTCATCGTTGCCTGCATCGGTGAGAACTCTTACACAGAGACTCCGGGCAATCTGACCGACCTTTGGCTCTCTGAGAACCAGCGCAATCTCGTGAAGGAACTCGCCAAGACCGGCAAGCCTGTCGTTCTGGTATTGAATGAAGGTCGCCCTCGTCTCATCGCCGACATCGAACCATTGGCACAGGGCGTCATCGACATCCTTATCCCTGGCAACATGGGTGGCGATGCCTTGGTAAGCTTGGTATCGGGCAAGTCAAACTTCAGTGGCAAGATGCCTTACACCTATCCTAAGGAAATCAATTCGCTCGCCAACTACGACTTCAAGAAGAGTGAGGAGGTGGGTACGATGGAAGGTGCTTACGACTACAATGCGAAGATTACCCAGCAGTGGGGCTTCGGACATGGTTTGAGCTACACCTCTTATCAATATAGCAACCTGAAGGTTAGCAAGTCAGACTTCCTCCACGGCGACATCATCAAGGTGAGCGTGGATGTGAAGAATACGGGTAAAGTTGCGGGCAAAGAGAGCGTTCTCTTGTTCAGCAGCGACCTTGTTGCCAGCATGGTTCCTGATGGCCGACGCCTCCGTGCTTTCGATAAAATAGAGCTTCAGCCGGGCGAAACAAAGACTGTCACCTTCAATTTGAATGCCGATGATCTTGCATTCGTAGGTTATGATGGCAAGTGGGTATTGGAGGAAGGCGATTTCAAACTGATGATTGCCGACCAGAGTGCCGATATCCATTGTACTGATACTTATCAGTGGTCTACTGCCAACCGATAAAGAATATTTGAGAAATAAGTTTAGAAAAGAGCGTACCAATAGCGGTACGCTCTTTTTGTTTGCATAGATTTTTTTTGCAAATATTATCCTCTTCGCTTTACCCAAACCTTGTGGCTACCGCGACCTACCGAATCTATCGGCGAAGTCTTGTCATCCGTTAGCTCCTTCAGTTCCATAGAGGCAGCAGTACGGCTCAAATTGTTGATTGAGGCATAATCGCTTAGGGTGAGAACTCCGTTCTTCTCTATTATCTCTAAGGCTCGGGCGATGCGCTCGTCCTTAGAGTACAGTTGCTTGCGTAGAACCGCTACACCACCCATATCACGCTCCAGGTCGCGATCGGTTTCACGCTTCACCTCCTTGATAAACTCAGGCGACGCCTTAAAGTTGATGTCCTTCACACCCACCTTCCGGTAAGTCATCTTATCATCTGCACTCAGCATTTCCCTTGGCTTCTCGTCCTCGAAAGCGAGGGAGAGGGAGAAGGTGCCGAAACCTTCGAGATTCACGTTGTAACCCATGGAGAGCATCTCCGCCAGCATATCAACCACATCGGTCAATACTGCCTCCGTGGTACTTGGCGAGATACCGCGATTGTAGTGCTGCATCTTCTTGACGAACTCTTTTCTGGATAGTGTCCGGTTGGTCACCATCTTGGGATAGACTCTGCGCTTGCCTTCATCACGCATATCTGTCAGCTCTTGCAACTTGTACTTAGCCATATCAGTTTCCTTTCTTATTAAGATTTTAAGATTGTTATCACTCCTTATTGCAGCGGCCTTTGCATCTGGATGTATCATCCATTCATCGACGTCGAATGTCTGTTCGGCGTCGGCAAACAGCCGTTCAGAGTCGGTGAATATCGGTTCAGCGTCGGTGGACGAAGTTATCTACCATGCAAAGATACAACTTTATTATATAAAAAAACAAGTCTTTCCCAAAATATCTTCACTTTTCCATCCATAATTCTTCGTTTTTGGGCCTATTTCCTTGCGTATCCCAAATAATTGTGCCAACTTTGTTGTCGGATTGCAAGCCAAAGGCAAAGGATTGCAAATTTGAGATAAAGAAAACACTAAGATTATACATCCTTATGAGTATGAAGATATTAGCAACCAGCGACTGGCATCTGGGCAACTTGTTTCACGGCAACGACCGTCTGCCGGAACACAAGCATTTCCTGAAATGGCTCCTGGAACAGATCGCTGAACAAAAGCCCGATGCTCTCCTCATCGCAGGAGACATCTTTGATAACGGAAATCCATCGGCAGCGGCACAGACCGTTTATTACGAGTTTCTTGCCGATGCCACCCAACTGTGTCCGAACATGCAGGTCATAATCACCGCCGGCAATCACGATTCAGCCAGCCGACTGGAGGCACCACGTCCTCTGCTCACCCGATACCACGTGGAAATAAGAGGAAACGTAAGGAAAATATGGCAGCAATCCAATTGGCTCTATTCCTTCGACGACCTCATCATCCCCGTAACCAACGAGCAAGGAGAAGAAGTCATCATCCTCGCCGTACCTTTCCTTAGGAGCGATGTGGTGCAGAACACAAGTTACTCGCAGGGAGTCAACGACTTTCTGAGAGAACTGACGGCTGAGGCACGAAAGAAACACCCAGGCAGGAAGTGCATCATGATGGCACACATGTACGCCAAGGGGTCGGACATTGCCAAGAAGGATGCGAGCGAGAAGATTGTCATCGGCGGACAGGAGGAAGTGGACTTGGAAGGATGGAACGACCATCCCGACTATATGACTTGCGGACACATCCACAAACGGCAACATATCTGGAACACCGACTGGGCAAGATACACGGGAAGCATACTCCCGATGTCGTTTGCCGAGAAAGACTACACCCACGGAATCGACCTCATCACCATAGATCACGGAGAAGAGGATGAAGGAAAGGAAACCGGCAAGAGTAAGGAATGGAAAGTAGATTTCCTGGAATACAAGCCTCAGCATTCCCTCCGCATCCTGCCCGAAGACGAGGAAGAGCGGACATTCAAGAAATGGCAGAAGCTAATCAACTCGCAACTTTCAGAGAGAACTGACGGCAAACTGAGCGACCACTTCGACTACGTGATGCTGAAGGTGAAACAGGAGAAGCTGTCGAGCGATGACATCAAGGAACTGGAGAAACTCGTCAACGAGAAGGATGCCGTGCTCTGCAAAATCCAGCGCATCATCCCGCAACTGGACCTCTCCACCATCCAGGATTCACAGCACATCACCAGCATCGAAGACATCATCAACCGTCCTCCGCTCGACACGCTGAAGGAAGCCTTCGCCATCAGACACAACGCTCCGATGAACGAAAGGCAGGAGAAAATGCTATCCGACTTATTAACAACATCATCATTATGAAATTCCTACAACTCGAGATACTCAACCTCGCTTCGCTTGACAAACAGGGAGGCGAAGTCATAAACTTTGAGGAAGGTGCCTTAGGCGAGAGCACCATCTTCAGCATCGTGGGTGCGACGGGAAGTGGCAAGTCTACCCTACTCGACGCCATCTGCCTTGCCCTCTACAACCGCGCACCTCGCTACCCAAGGAAGAAAGGCGACAAGAACCAGAGCATCGAGATTTTCGGTGCTGCCGATGCCAGCGAAAGCAACCGTCTGGCTCCTACCGACAGCCGAAACATTCTGACACGTGGCAAGAAAGAGGGCTACAGCAAACTCACCTTCCTTGCCAACAACGGCAGCATCTACCGCGCAGAATGGCACGTCAGATTCCAGAGAGTGCGCTACGAGAACGCCAAGACTGCGCTCTATAAAATCACAAGTAACGCAGAAGAGAGGACGGAGGAAACTGCCGACTGGAACGAGCTGCCCAACATCATCGGTCTCGACTACGACCAGTTTCTCCGCACCGTGCTCATCGCCCAAGGCTCTTTTGCCAACTTCCTGACTGCAAAGGAAAACGAGCGGTACGAACTCCTGGAGAAACTCATCGGATGCGAGGAAACTTATACGAATATCGCTACTGAAATCAAGAAGGCGAAAGACCAGGCGGTGGATGCCTACAACCAGATGGCGGCATCGGTGGAAGCAGTAAGACAAAACCTGCTGAACGATGAAGAACTCGCCCTACTGCAAGAGGAAATCGCCCGTATGGAAAAGGCTGAGAAGGAACTCGACAGCCAATTGCAAGCCATTTCGAAAGACCTGCAATGGTTTGAAGAGAACGATAAGCAAACGAAGCAAATCGCTATCTGCCAAACAGATATGGAGCAAGCTGCTAATGACATTAAAGGGATGAAAGCCCAGATTCTCCGTCTGCAGTTGCACGATGAAGTACAGCCAGCCGTCAACCTATTGCAGGAAGTGGAGCGACAGACACAAAACATCCACGAACAAGAAGAAGACATACTGAAAGCGGAAGCTAACATCAAAAGCCAAGAATCTACCATCGAAGAAAGCGAGAAAACTCTCGCTAACCTGAAGGAAGCAGTAAGCAAGGCACAGGAACAGATAGAAAAGGCCCTGCCGGTAATCGCTGAAGCAAGAGTGCTGAAAACAAAGATGGAAGCGGCAATGCCGAATCTGACAGAAAAGAAAGAGGCATTGGAGTTGGCTAAGAAAGAGAATCAAACTGCCCAAAAAGATGTGGAGGAAAACGCCCGAAACATCAAGAAATGGGAAGCTGAAACGGAGAAAGCGAACCATGCCCTCAAAACGACAAAGGAAGAGATTGCCAAGCAGAAACAGATGCTTCGGGAAGCGACACAAGCCGCTGAACTGGCTTGGGAGAAGGAAAAGAGCAAGACTGCCGGACAGAATATAGAGGAAC
>OQVS01000888.1_pt1 | contig 20906 bp, 17 predicted proteins | sample 1691601 | NCBI WGS metagenome assembly OQVS01 (sample SAMN03418268, study PRJEB22391) | human gut metagenome | biome: human-gut; feature: organic feature; material: feces | host: Homo sapiens | place: Tanzania | collected 2013-01
TTTTGAAAAATATATCGTTCTGGGTGGAGTTAATGGAGCTGGCAAATCTACACTTTATCAGGTATCAGATAATTTAAAGAAAATGCCAAGAGTAAATACAGATGAAATTGTAAAGGAACTGGGGGACTGGAAAAATTTATCTGATGTTTTAAAAGCGGGAAAAATTGCGGTTCGCTTAATTGATGAATATTTTTCAAAAGGAGTATCTTTTAATCAGGAAAGTACTTTATGTGGAAAATCTATTATAAAAAATTTCAGGAGAGCAAAGCAGTTAGGTTATACTATAGAGTTACATTATGTGGGTGTAGATTCTGCTGAAACTGCAAAACAAAGAGTGGAAGAAAGAGTTCGAAATGGTGGACATGGAATTCCTGCTTCAGATATTGAAAAAAGATATATAGAATCCTTTGCAAATTTGCAGTATTTGCTGCAAGAATGTGATCTGGCAGTTTTTTATGATAATACTGATAGATTTCATCGATTTGCTATTTTTCACAAAGGTAAATTGGTAAGATTATCCCAAAATGTTCCTGACTGGTTTAAATTTGTTTTGGATAAGATTTAATTGAGAAAGCTTTAAAGCAGCGTTCATTTTAATTTTCAGAATGATGTGGGATACTCGGTACCAAGCTACCCCGAAGAGTCTGACCATCTAATTTCCAAATAAAAAAATCCTGAATTTTTCATAAAGCCAATTTTCTTTAAAAAGAAAAGGCTTGTCAGCGGAATAGTTTCTTTTATCCTTATAATAAGTGTTATTCCTGCTCTCGGCGTAGCTAACACCGTTGTTGCTGCCAAGGAGTATCAGACCTTTAATCAGGAAATCTGGAACGACCCCGAATATTATAACTGCCGTCAATACATGATCGACGATATTACCAATAAAAACAATTTTGTCGGAATGGACATTAGAGAGGTCAAAGACATTCTCGGATTTGATTGCTATGAACTGTTTGAAAGTAACACTTTCTATTATGAAGTCGGCCAGGAATTCCCCGGATATAAAAAACTCGTAATCACTTATGATGATAACGGCAAGGTTACCTCGGCTGAGGTTCAAGGGTAGGAGAGTTGATTTTATGAGAAAATCAAAAAAGAAACTTTTTATTCCCGTTTTAGTAATTGTTCTTTTAGCCGTATCGGTTTGCGTTTTTCTCGTATATTGGGATAATCACGGAATTATAACAAAGGTTGATTCAATCGAAGAAGTTGCCGAATACGGAGCAACGGACTTTTTCCCAACTGAATACCAGAATTATAAAAATGTTCACTTTGTGAAAAACAACAGGCGGCAATTGATATTTGAATCCGAGTCGGTCACTATGAAAATCACAGATCCCGAGAAATTCGAGTCTTTGAAAGCCGACATTGCCCGCAAATACGGAGAAACCGACTTTTTCGGCAACAAACCGTTTGAATACAAATCAACGATTTTCAGAGCCGTTGCAGGCGGTGACCTCGGCTACCCGAAGCAAATGGGATTTATCGGGATTTCAGAAAGCGAAAAGACAATTTATTATCTTTGGTTTTACGATTTTGACCTTGATTCGATAGGTGACATGGAAGATTTTGTTATTAAAAACTTTAATCAAACGATTTAAGGCGGGATTTGATATGACGAAAACGGTAAGGTTACAAAAGTCGAAACAACTAACGATGCAAGCAGGGGATAAAATGAAAAAGGTAAAAGATTCAAATGCTGCAATTAAAATAATTTTTTTGACAATTTTCGTTATACTCTTTATCGCTGTTTACTTTATAGCCTCTGTATTTTTGGCAGGAGATGCAATAAGCTACGGAAAATTCAGCTTTATCGGCAAATTAATACCTTCCGTAATGCTTGCGGCAGCTTTTGTTGCCCTGTGCTTTGCGATGTTCAATAAAAAGAAACGAAAGCTCTGTGTAAAAATATCCGCAGCACTGGTTGTTTTCATTGTACCCATTCTTTTCTTGGCAAACACTATAGTAGTCAACATAGAATACAAGACATTTGACTCCGCAAAATGGAAAAACTATTCAAATTATGTGCAAGGCCGTCAATACATGATTGACGATCTTGAAGAAAAGCACAAAAGTGTAGGAATGAAAACTTATGAGGTTAAAGACTTGCTCGGCAAGGGAACGGATGAAACATCCGCAGACGGGTCTAATAAAATAACATACGATGTCGGCGTCTCCGGTTTATGGCATAAGACCTATGTTCTTGAATATGACGAAAACGGCATTATCACAAAAACTTACACTTCGGTTGAGTAACATATTAAGTTAAAAATCTGCTTGCAGATTTATATAAAAAATAATTCAACGAAAGGATGAATTTTATATGGCAGAAAACAGATATCTGGGCGAATACCCCGTAATCGGTATCCGTCCTATCATCGACGCAAGACGCGGACCTCTTAAGGTCAGAGAGTCTCTTGAGGAGCAGACAATGGGCATGGCTAAGGCAGCCAAGAAGCTCTTTGAGGAAAACCTCAAGTATTCAAACGGCGAGCCCGTTAAGGTCGTTATCTCCGACACAACTATCGGTCGTGTTGCCGAGACAGCAGCCTGCGCCGAGCAGTTCAAGAAAGAGGGCGTTGCCATTACTCTTTCCGTAACTCCCTGCTGGTGCTACGGCTCAGAGACAATGGACATGGATCCCAACACAATCAAGGGCGTTTGGGGCTTCAACGCAACAGAGCGCCCGGGCGCAGTTTACCTTGCATCCGTTCTTGCCGCTCATGCTCAGAAGGGTCTCCCCGCTTTCGGCATCTACGGCAGAGAGGTTCAGGAGGCTGACGATTCCGAGAATATCACAGAAGATGTTAAGGAAAAGCTTCTTCGCTTTGCACGTGCCGCTGTTGCAGTTGCGACAATGAAGGGCAAGTCATATCTTCAGATCGGCTCGATCTGCATGGGTATCGCAGGTTCTTCAATCGACCCCGATTTCATCGAGGAATATCTCGGCATGAGAGTTGAGTCTGTTGACGAGGTTGAAATTCTCCGCCGAATGGAAGAAAACATCTATGACGAGGAAGAATACAAGAAGGCTTACAAGTGGACAAAGGAGCATTGCCCCGAGGGATTTGATAAGAACCCCGACTTCGTAAGAAAATCGGACGAGCAGAAGGAAAAGGATTGGGAGTTCACGGTCAAGATGATGTGCATCATCAAGGATCTCATGAACGGCAACAAGAATCTTCCCAAGGGCAGAGAGGAAGAGATGGCAGGTCACAATGCTATTGCCGCAGGCTTCCAGGGTCAGCGTCAGTGGACAGACCATTGGCCGAACGCAGACTTTGCCGAGGCACTTCTCAACACCTCCTTTGACTGGGACGGCGTAAGAGAGCCTTACATCCTTGCAACAGAGAATGACGTTCTTAACGGCATTTCAATGCTCTTTGAGAAGCTCCTCACAAACCAGCCGTCAATGTTCTCCGACGTTCGTACTCACTGGAGTGCAGAATCCGTTAAGAGAGTTACAGGCTATGAGCTTGAGGGCCACGCAAAAGAGGCAGGCGGATTCCTCCACCTCATCAACTCCGGTGCCTCATGTCTTGACGCTTGCGGCGAGCTGAAGAACGACAAGGGCGAAGCTTGCATGAAGCCTTGGTATGACGTAACCGACGAGGACGTTGACAAGATGCTCAAGGCCACAACATGGAACGCAGCCGATAACGGTTACTTCCGTGGCGGCGGATATTCCTCACGCTTCGTTACGAAGAACGAGATGCCCGCAACAATGATCCGTATCAACCTTGTTAAGGGCATCGGACCGACAATTCAGATCTGTGAGGGTTATTATGTCGGACTTCCCGAGGACGTAACAGACGCTCTCTGGAAGAGAACAGACTACACATGGCCCTGCACATGGTTCACTCCGATCTGCAACGGCAAGGGTGCTTTCAAGTCGGCTTACGACCTCATGAACAACTGGGGCGCAAACCACGGCGCATCTACATACGGCCATATCGGTGCAGACCTCATCACAATGTGTTCAATGCTTCGTATTCCCGTTTCTCTTCACAACGTTCCCGAGGAGAAGATCTTCCGTCCGGCAAACTGGAACTATTTCGGTATGGACAAAGAGGGTCAGGACTACCGTGCATGCCAGGTTTACGGCCCGATGTACAAATAATCACATATTTTCAAAGACTGCGTCACTCGGCGCAGTCTTTTTTTCATTGACATAAGCATTTATATTTTATATAATTTAAATATCAAATCAACGGAGATGTCGTTATGCGATCTGTTTTGTTTTTTATCGAATCGCTCGGTCGGGGCGGTGCGGAAAGAATTTTTGCAACGTTCATTGAGAACACAAAAAATAAATACGATGTTTTCACCGAGACCGACGGCGAGGTTTACACGGATATCATCAAATCGCACGCCAATCACCGCTGCATGGTAAAAAAAACGGACTCAGGCGCAAAATCAATTCTTAACAAGTTAAAAATCAAAGCGTCTCTGCTTGCCTCTCCCGAATTTGTGAGGAAGAATTATATCAAAGGAAGCTATGATGTTGAGGTCGCCTTCTGCGAGGGATATTCGACCAAAATTATCGGTAACTCAAAAAAAAGAAACTGCAAAAAAATCGCATGGGTTCATACCGATATGATAGTAAACCCGTGGAGCGAGAAAATTTTCGGCTCGGCAGAGGAAGAAAAAAAGTGCTACGAAAATTTTGATGCAATCGTCTGCGTAGCCGAAACAATGAAAGAGGCGTTCGTTCAAAAATACGGCATGGCAAAAAAGGTTCATGTGCTCTATAACCCGATTGATTTTGACAGCATAATTGAAAAGAGTAAAGAGAAAAACAATTTTGATTTCGGCAACGGAATGAAGTTCATTCTTGCAGGAAGCTTTGTAAAGGTTAAAGGTTTTGAGCGCTTTGTAAATGTCTGCGAAAGGCTGAAAAATGACGGAAAGATTTTTTCGGTTCTCATAATGGGTGACGGCGAAGAAAAAGAATATATTAAAAAAATAATTGCCGAAAAAAAGCTCGGTGATACAATAAAAACTCTTGATTTTCAAACGAATCCGTATAAATACATTGCACGCTCCGATGTCTATGTTTGCTCGTCATATGCCGAGGGATACAGCACCTCAGTCAGTGAAGCGGTTGCATTGAGCGTGCCTGTTATCACGACCGAATGCTCGGGCATGAGGGAAATTTTCGGCGAAAACGAATGTGGAATTATCTGTGAAAACTCCGAGGACGGTCTTTACAATGCGATGAAAAAAGTTTTGGAAAATCCGTCGCTTCTTGAGAAATTCAGCGAGGGAGAAAAGAAACGTGCCAATGATTTTTCGCTTCAAAAAAGAGTGAAAGCAATTGAAGATTTTTTAGAGAGTGTCTGATAAAAATGAATGAGATTGAAAAATATGTTCAAGAAAAACTATTTGAATTGCAGGACGAAAAGTACCGTGATTTTCATGCAGCACTGATGCCGACGATTGACAAAGAAACTGTCATCGGTGTGCGCTCGCCGCATCTGAAAAAATTTGCAAAAGAGTTTTACAAAAGCGGCGATTACGAAAGCTATTTAAAAATTCTTCCGCACAAATATTATGAAGAAAACAATGTCCATGCCGCTTTGATCGGCTTTGAAAAGGACTACAAAAAAGCAATAGAACTGCTTGACAAATTTCTTCCGTTTGTCGATAACTGGGCTACCTGCGATATGATGCGAATTCCCGTTTTCAAAAAGCATCTGCCGGAGCTTTACTCGAAAATCCCCGACTGGCTCGGCTCTGATAATCCGTATGCCGTCCGGTTCGGAATAAAAATGCTGATGGACTTTTTCCTCGGCGAGAATTTTAAAGCAGACTGTGCCGAACGCGTCTGCACAGTCTGCCGCAAGGAATACTATGTCAAGATGATGATTGCGTGGTACTTTTCGACTGCGCTTGCAAAAAACTATAACGAAATAATTCCCTATATCGAAAGCAAGCGTCTCGAAAAACAGACACATAACAAGGCGATTCAGAAAGCAGTCGAAAGCTATAGAATTACAGACGAAAAGAAAGCATATTTGCGGACATTGAAAATAAAATGATTGTTCATCTGCAACTCGAGAAAGTTCCTGAAAAAATAAATATTCCTTGACAAAAATGAATTAAGATGTTAAGATATTTCGTGACGATACACGTTGAAGATGTGTAAGTAGTTTTTGTTAAGGTAAGCCAAGAGAGCGGTTGTCATCGGCTGAAAGCACCGCCTTGCGTACAGAAACGAATTTCAGCATCGGAGTGACCTGCGAAAGCTTTGATTAAGCAGGGCGTTTCCGTCCGCATCATGACGGCTAAGGAGTGCGGAGCCATGGCTCCGAATATGGGTGGTACCACGGTTTATCCCGTCCCATAACAGGGTTTCGATCTTGTTATAGGACGGGTTTTATTTTTATCAGGAGGTTATAGAATGGCAGAACAAATTGAATTGCTCAGGAAAAAGTTTGAAGACTCTATTTTGCAGGTCAAGGACGCTTCCGAGCTAGAAACGCTTCGAGTCAATTTCCTCGGAAAAAGCGGTTTTGTAACAACACTTCTCAAGGGCATGGGTAAGCTTTCACCCGACGAGAAAAAGAAAATGGGTCAGGCGGTCAACACCTTTAAGCAGAGCGTTGCCGAAGCGATAAGCAAAAAGGGTGAGGAGCTTCATAAGCTTGCAGTTAAAAGAGAGCTTGAAATGACCCCCGAGTTTGACGTTTCTGTTCCGACGAATCTCGCAAGAGGTTCATATCATCCGATCACGCTGGTTCAGCGCCAGTGCGAAAACGTGTTCAAGTCAATGGGCTTCACCGTCGAGGATTACAGCGAGGTCGTAACGGACTACGAGTGCTTTGAGTCACTCAATATTCCGAAATTCCACCCCGCCCGTGATATGCAGGATACATATTATCTGACAAACGGTCAGCTTCTCAAGTCGCAGACCTCTGCGGCTCAGAACGCTATCTACAAAAAATACAAGGATCAGCTCATCAACGAGGGCAAGCCGATCAAGGCTGTTTTCCCGGGCAGATGCTTCCGTAACGAGAGCACCGACGCCTGCCACGAAAACACATTTTTCCAGATGGAAGGCGTTATGGTCGGCAAGGATATTTCAATATCCAACCTCATTTTCTTTATGAAAACCATGCTTTCCGAGGTTTTCCAAAGAGATATTAAAGTTCGTCTGCGTCCTGGCTTCTTCCCGTTCGTTGAACCCGGATTTGAGCTTGACATCAACTGCCTCATCTGCGGCGGCGAGGGCTGCCCGTCCTGCAAGCACAGCGGCTGGCTTGAGCTTTGCCCCTGCGGAATGATTCACCCGAACGTACTCAGAGAGGGAGGCATTGATCCCGACGAGTACACAGGCTTTGCATTCGGTCTCGGTCTTACCAGACTTGCAATGATGAAGTACGGCATCAAGGATATCCGTGACCTCAACAGCGGCGCTCTTGTTAATCTTGAGCAATTCACGGACGACGAATAAGGAGGCAAAGCAATGTTTATTTCAATTAACTGGATTAAAGATTTCGTTGACCTTTCGGGTCTTGACATCAATGAGCTTATTCATCAGTTCTCCCTGTCCACCGCCGAGGTTGAAAACGAAATATTCTATAAGGGCAGTGACATCAGCGGAATCGTTGTTGCCGAGATTAAATCCGTCGAAGAGCACCCCGAATCAAAGAAGCTTCATCTTCTCAAGGTTGATGCAGGCGACGGACAGCTCACAGATGTTGTTTGCGGCGCACCGAACGTAAGAGTGGGTATGAAAACCGCATTTGCAAAGGTCGGTGCAAAGCTCGGCGAGATAGAAATTGCACCGAGACCGCTCGCAGGACATATGTCGTACGGAATGTGCTGCTCCGAAAAGGAAATCGGCATGAGCGACGACAATTCCGGCATTATGGACCTTGACGAGAGCCTTGCCAACGGCACGGATATTAAGGATGTTTTTGCAATTGAGGATATCATCTTTGAGGTTGATAACAAGTCGCTGACAAACCGTCCCGACCTTTGGGGTCATTACGGAATTGCAAGAGAATTTGCCGCACTCGCAGGCAGACCGCTTAAGCCGCTTGATACGGTTGACCTCAGCCGATACAAGGATCTCCCGAAGGTGGATATGAAGATTGAGGATCCCCTCTGCTACAGATATTCATGCCTTCAGTTTGAGAATATCACAAGAAACGTCAGCCCTGCTGACATGAGAATCCGTCTCTATTACTGCGGAATGAGAGCCATTAACTTCCTCGCCGACCTGACAAACTATCTCATGCTTGAAATGGGTCAGCCGATGCACGCTTTCGACTCAAGAAAGGTTGAAAAAATCAGAATCAAGAGATTTGACACTCCGTTCGAATTCCAGACCCTTGACGGCGTCGAGAGACACATTGATGAAAATACTCTTATGATCTGCAACGACAACACACCCGTTGCCATCGCAGGTATCATGGGCGGACTTGATTCGGAAATCGTTGAAGATACACATTCACTCACACTTGAATCAGCAACATTTGATGCTGTTTCGGTCAGAAAATCTTCGGCTCGTCTTGCTCACAGAACAGATGCTTCCATGCGTTATGAAAAGAGTCTTGACCCCGAGATGACCGTTACCGCAATTGCTCGTTTTGTTAAGCTTCTCAGCGACTACGACTCGGGAGTAAAGGTAACATCAAGTCTTACGGACGAGTACGCTCATAAGTTTGACAACGTTGAACTCAATTTTGACAAGAAATTCGTTGACCGATACACAGGTATTGAGATTGACAACGACACGATCGTTAAAACCCTTACTGCACTCGGATTCAAGGTTAAGCTTGACGGTGACGACTTCACCGTTGACGTTCCAAGCTGGAGAGCAACAAAGGACGTTACGCTCAAAGCCGATATCATCGAGGAAATCACAAGAATTTACGGCTACGACAACTTTGACATTCACACGGCAACCGCTCCCCTCTACCCTGTTCGTCCGTTTGCCGAGAAGAGTATTGAGGACAAGATTAAGGACATTCTTGTAAAGGAATTCGGACTCCATGAGGTTCATTCATATATTTGGGAATACACCGACGAGTATAAAAAGCTCGGCATTTCGACAGAGCCGAACATCAAGCTTGCCAACGCTACCAATCCGAACATCGAAACAATCAGAAGGTCGATTATCCCGACTCAGCTTTGCCAGGTTAAGTCAAATTCTTCATATGCTCCTTCGTTCGGTATCTTTGAAATAGGACGCATTGTTGACGGCGTTGACGAGAATGATTTCTGCCGTGAGCATAAGAAGCTTGCTGTCACGCTATACAGCAAAACAGAAACAACCGAGGAGCTTTATTTCAAGCTTATCAACATGATTTCTGTTGCAGTTGACGATATCAAGCACAAGCCTCTTTCGTTTAAAGCCAAGAGCACCGAGCTCAACTATATCCACCCCAAAAACTATAATGCAATCCTTTGCGACGGCAAGGAGCTTGGCGTTATAGGTGTTGTTCACCCCGAAGTTCTCAGAAACATTGACAGGAAAGCAAGCGTTGTCTTCCTTGAAATGGACGTAAAGGATCTTGTGGCTATTGAAAATGCAGGCATCAAATATACCGAAGCATCAAAGTATCCGTCAATTGAGGTTGACGTAACATTCGTTGCCGATACATTCAAGCCGATTAAAGAAGCAATTGAGCTTGTCAATTCCGAGCTGATCAAAAAGACATCGGTTGTTGACACTTACCAGGACGCAAGCGGCAAGTCTATCACAATAAGAATTGTGTTCTCGCACCCCGACAGAACTCTTGTTAAGGACGAGGTCATGGCAATTGTCAATGACCTCATTGCAAAGCTTGAGAGCAAGGGCATCAGCATGAAATCATAATTCAATATGAAACACAGCCTCCCGGTTTTCGGGAGGTCTGTTTTTTATAAAAAAACAGCCGCATTTCTGCGGCTGCCGTGAATATTCAATTAAACGTTAAAGAGGAAGTGAACGATGTCTCCGTCCTTCATAACGTACTCCTTACCCTCGGAGCGGATAAGGCCTTTTTCTCTTGCAACGGCAAGCGAGCCGCATTCCATAAGGTTATCAAAGCTGATCACCTCGGCTCTGATGAAGCCTTTTTCAAAGTCGGAATGTATCTTTCCTGCCGCCTGCGGAGCCTTTGTGCCCTTCTTAATCGTCCATGCGCGAACCTCGGGCTGACCTGCCGTCAGGTACGAGATGAGTCCGAGCAAATCATAGCTGCGCTGAATGAGGAGATCAAGGCCTCCCTGTTTAATGCCGAGGTCGGCAAGGAACATTTCCTTTTCTTCCTTGCTGAGGCTTGCAATTTCGGCTTCCATTTCGGCGCAAATCGGGAGAGTCTGCGAGCCCTCATCCTCTGCGATTTTGCAGACCGCACGGTATCTTTCGTTTTCCTCGATATTGTTTGCAAAGTCATCCTCGCTCATGTTGCATGCGTAAATAACGGGCTTCGACGTAAGCAAAGCCATGTCACTGAGAACTGCCTTTTCATCATCGTCACAGTCATAGCTTCTCGCACATTTTCCGCTTTCAAGGTGAGCCTTGAGATTTTTCAAAAATTCAACTTCTTTTGCAAGGCTCTTGTCGCCCTTCATCGCTTTCATTGTTCTGTCAAGGCGGCGGTCAACCATCTCAATATCTGAGAAAATAAGCTCAAAATTTATCGTCTCGATGTCTCTTGCCGGGTCAACGCTGCCCTCGACATGAATAATATCATCGTTCTCAAAGCAGCGAACAACATGTATTATAGCGTCCGTCTCGCGAATATGCGAAAGGAACTTGTTGCCGAGACCCTCTCCCTTTGACGCTCCCTTAACAAGACCTGCGATGTCAACGAATTCGATGACGGCGGGAGTAATCTTCACCGGGTTGTACATTTTTGCCAGTGCGTCTATTCTGCTGTCGGGAACGGCAACCACACCGACATTCGGTTCAATCGTGCAAAACGGATAGTTTGCAGACTGTGCACCCGCGTTTGTTATTGCATTAAAAAGTGTACTTTTGCCGACATTCGGCAAGCCTACTATACCTAACTTCATAATATTACTTCCTTCATTTCATACTGCATTATATTATAAAGTAAAACTCCAAAAATTTCAACCTGTTTATGATTTATTTCCGCCGCAACATTTCACTTTTTCTATTCTGTTCCTGCGTTTTTTCTCAGTCACCTTTCACGGTTCAAAAATACCGCCGAATTATCCACAAAGCCCTTTATTTTAGTTAAATAATGTAGTATAATATTTTAAATTTCCGCCGATCAAAGCAATTAAAATCCCTCGGCGGCAATTTGCTGCAAAAAGCAATTCATTTAACGGAATTTTACCTTTCAAGAAAGGTGTGAGGTTATGACAAAAAAGCAAAGAGCCCTGCTTTGTGTTGAGGCTCTCAAGAAAGAGTATCCCGACGCAATTTGCTCTCTGAATTATAAAAATGATTTTCAGCTTCTTGTTGCGACGAGACTTTCCGCCCAATGCACGGACGCTCGTGTGAATATCGTTACGCCTGCACTCTTTGAAAAATATCCTACAGTCGAAGCATTTGCCGAGGCTGACGTTGCCGATGTTGAGGAGATTATCCGCTCATGCGGCTTTTATCGCACCAAGGCTAAGGACATTATCGGCATGGCGCAAAAAATTCTTTCCGATTTTGGAGGCATGGTTCCGGACAACATTGAGGATCTGACCTCTCTGCCGGGAGTCGGCAGGAAAACGGCAAATTTGATTTGCGGCGACATATTCGGCAAGCCTGCCGTTGTTGCCGATACTCACCTTATTCGTATAAGCAACCTCCTCGGTCTTGTCGAGACAAAAGATCCTTTTAAGGTTGAAACAGCGTTGCGTAAACTGCTTCCGCCGGAGGAAAGCAATGATTTTTGTCATCGCTGTGTCCTCCACGGCAGAGCCGTGTGCGTTGCAAGGCGTCCTGCCTGTGAAAAATGCTGTATGGCGGACTTTTGCAAATCGGCAAAAAAATAAGGCAACATCGCATAATTAAAATATACGATATTGCTCTTAAAGTTAAAAGCTTCGTCAGATTAGCTTTTTAAAATATGAATCGACTGATCGCCAATGCAACGGCCGCTCCTGAAATTGCGGAAACCGCAAGTTTTACGGCAATAATCAACCTGTTACGTTTCAGCTTTGTCGGCGGCGGTGCACCCGTTTCTCCTGCGATTTTTCCCGCCCGTTCTCTGAGCGTTCCCTCGCTTACCTGAGAAAACTCAGGCTTAACGAAAAATATTACACGTTCAAAATATTCACAGGTCGGTTTGGTAACCTCAACGACCTGATGATTTACTCCCTTAATCAAACTATCCCTGCTTTCGCTTGTTTTTCCCTTTTATTGTTGTCATTCGGAATGATTTTTATGCAGGACAAAATGAATAAATCACGACCGAAAACGACATCTTGTAACATTTTCCACGTTTTTTGTGGAAGTGTGGAAAACTTTAATCTTTTCACAAAATCGGTGGAAAACTATGTGGAAAGTGTGGATAACTGCCTTTGAAAACGTTGATTTTACGTATTTTTCCACATTTTTACCCGTGGAAAACACGGTTTTTGTTAATTATTTAACAATCGCACTCGGACTTTGTCAAGTATTTTTTTGTTATAAAAAGTGGGAATTTTTGCTCAAAATTTAATAAATCTTTGTGCAAAACAGAGTTTAAAAAAAGCTTGACAAGAACTTTGTGACAAAAGGTTACAAAATGAATATTTTTTCAAAGACCAAACTTTTCATTGTATTAACGCAAAGGAGGCCGGCATGAAAAGCTACATTAAAGATGACAGCATAGTTTTTGACGGAGTTGACAACCTCAATATTGCTCTGACCCTTGACTGCGGACAAGCCTTCCGCTGGGTACAAAAGCCGAACGGAGCCTGGCACGGCGTCGCAGAAAAGCGGGCAGTCGATATAATTCAGGACGGAGACAAAATAACCGTTATCGGTGACACCGATGAAAACTTTTGGCAGACATATTTTGACCTCGACCGTGATTACGGTGCAATTTGCGAAAAACTGGAGACAGACAGTCAACTCAGAAGAGCGATAAGCGAATACGGCGGAATACGAATTCTCCGTCAGAACACATGGGAGGCGCTTTGCTCATTTATAATCTCGCAAAACAATAATATCCCGAGAATAAAGGGAATTATAGAAAGGCTTTGTGCAACCTTCGGTGACGATCTCGGAAACGGCGATTTCAGTTTTCCGACCGCCGAAGTGCTTGCAAAATGCAACGTTGACGATCTTGCACCTTTGCGTTCGGGTTTCAGAGCGAAATACATAATCGACGCCGCTCAAAAGGTTGCCTGCGGTGAGGTAAATCTTCATATGCTTGCCACGGAGGATATGGATGTCTGCCGAGCCGAGCTGATAAAAATCAAGGGAGTCGGTGCAAAGGTTGCCGAATGTACTCTTCTCTATGGCTGCGGAAGAATCGAGGCTTTTCCCGTTGATGTATGGGTCAAGCGCATAATGGCCGAGATGTATCCCGACGGTTTACCCGAATGTACCTCGGGGGTTGAAGGAATAGCACAGCAATTTCTTTTCCACTGGCGAAGAAATACGGAAATAATATAATTAACATAAACAGGGAGACAATATGAAAGATCTTATAAAGTATTTGCGGCATTATATTAAAGAAAGCATCCTTGCGCCGCTGTTCAAAATGCTTGAAGCGAGCTTTGAACTGTTTGTTCCGCTGGTAATGGCGGCGATAATAGACACAGGCATCAAAAACTCGGACAAGCCCTACATTTTTAAAATGGGAATGGTTCTTGTCGGATTGGCGATTGTAGGCTTCATCAGTGCGCTGACTGCTCAATATTTCGCCGCCAAAGCGGCAGTCGGATTCGGCAAGGAGCTGAGAGGTGACCTTTACCGTCACATCAACACGCTGTCCTATTCCGAGATCGACAAAATCGGAACATCAACGCTTATAACCCGTTTGACGGCGGACGTAAATCAAATGCAAACAGCGGTCAACCTTTTTCTGCGGCTTTTCCTGCGTTCACCGTTCATCGTTATCGGCGCAGTCGTCATGGCCTTCACGGTTGATCCGAAAACGGCTATAATTTTTGCCGTTTCGATTCCTATGCTTGCGGTTGTCGTTTTCGGCATCATGTTCTATTCTGTGCCGATTTATAAGAAAGTACAAAACAGGCTTGATTCCGTAATGAGGATGACGAGAGAAAATCTTTCGGGTGTGCGCGTGATTCGTGCATTTAACCATGAGCAAAGGGAAATCGAGGACTTTGACAAATGCTCGGAGGAATTGAAGGATATGCAGCTTTACGGCGGCAAGATCTCGGCATATCTCAATCCGATAACCTATGTTATAGTCAATCTTTCAATCGTGCTCATTATTTACGTCGGCGGACTTCGTGTAGACACGGGCATACTGACGCAGGGCGAGGTTATTTCACTCATCAACTATATGTCGCAGGTTCTTGTTGAGCTTATTAAGCTATCAAATCTCATAATCAACCTTACAAAATCCGTTGCATGCGGAAACAGAATCAACGACGTTTTCAAGATAAAACCGTCAATCAACGACGGAAGCGGAATAAAGACCGAGAACGATACGGCGGTCGAATTTGACCATGTAAGCGCAACATATGCAGGATCAAATGAAAAATCGCTTGACTCGCTCACGCTTAACGTTCCGAGAGGTTCGACGGTCGGCATAATCGGCGCAACAGGCTCGGGCAAAACAACTCTTATCAATCTTATACCGAGATTTTACGATGTCAGCGGCGGCTCGCTCAAGGTCAACGGAACGGACGTTCGCAATTACAATGTTGACGAGCTTCGCAAGCTGGTAGGCGTTGTTCCGCAAAAGGCGGCGCTTGTCAGCGGAACGGTTCGAGACAATATGAAATGGGGAAAGCCCGATGCAACCGATGAAGAAATAAATGCGGCACTGAAAACTGCTCAGGCTCTCGACTTTGTTGACGAAAAGGATGGACTTGACAGCAAAATTCTTCAAGGCGGCAAGAATCTTTCGGGCGGTCAGATTCAGCGCTTGACAATTGCAAGAGCACTTGTCAGGAAGCCCGAAATTCTTATTCTTGATGACAGCTCGTCCGCTCTTGACTTTGCGACGGACGCCGCACTCAGACGTGCGATAAAGTCGGACACGGATAATATGACTGTTTTCATTGTTTCTCAGCGTTTTTCGACAATCAAGAACGCTGACATGATAATTGTGCTTGACGATGGCAGAGTTTGCGGAATCGGCAAGCATGACGAGCTTTTTGAAAGCTGTGAGGAATACCGTGATATTTGCGAATCCCAGCTTTCAAGCAAGGAGGCGGTATAAATGAAGAATAACAAAGGTACATTCCGCCGCCTGCTCAAGCTCATTGAAAAATATAAATTTCTTGTACTTCTTTCATTGCTTTTGGCTGTTGTAGTCGTTGCAACTCAGCTTTATGCACCGATTTTGTTTGGTAATGCGGTCGATCTTGCTCTCGGAAAGGGTCAGGTAGATATTGAGGGGATTATTGCAATTCTCGCTAAAACCGCAGTAATTATCGGCATAACGGCTCTGGCTCAGTGGATAATGAACATCATAAACAATCGCATAACATACAGGGTTGTTAAGGATCTGCGTGTTCAGGCATTCCGCCATTTGCAAAAACTTGACATATCATATATCGACTCTCACGAGCACGGAGATATCGTCAGCCGAATTATTACTGATATAGATCAGCTCTCGGACGGTCTGCTTATGGGCTTTACCCAGTTTTTTACGGGTGTTATAACGATTCTCGGCACATTGATTTTTATGTTTTCCGTCAATGTAAAAATCGCGCTTATTGTCGTTCTCCTCACGCCTCTCTCTCTTTTCGTTGCTTCGTTCATTGCGAAAAGAACCTACTCGATGTTCCAAAAGCAGTCAGAAACAAGAGGCGAAATTACAACGCATATCAACGAGATGGTCGGCAATCAGAAGCTTGTCAAGGCATTCAGCCGTGAGGACGCTTCGGAAGAAAAGTTTGACGAGATAAATGACAGACTCACAAGATACAGTCTTAAAGCGTCGTTCTTCTCCTCAATGGTCAATCCGTCAACAAGACTTATCAATGCCCTTGTTTATGCGGGTGTAGGCGCCTTCGGTGCTCTCTCAGCCATTGCAGGCAGACTTACGGTCGGTCAGCTTAGCTGCTTCCTCAGCTATGCAACGCAGTACACGAAGCCGTTCAACGAGATTTCGGGCGTTGTCACGGAGCTTCAGAATGCCCTCGCTTCGGCGGCAAGAGTCTTTGAACTCATCGACGAAAAGGAACAGCTTCCCGACTGCTACAATGCAAAAGAGCTTGAAAAGGCAAACGGCGAGGTTGAGTTTGAAAATGTTTCTTTCTCATACGATAAGAGCAAGGAGCTCATCAAAAATCTCAGCATCAGTGCAAAGCCCGGTCAGCGTGTTGCAATCGTCGGACCGACGGGCTGCGGCAAGAGTACGCTTATCAATCTTCTTATGCGTTTCTATGATCCCGACAGCGGAATGATTAAGGTTGACGGCGAAAATTCAATGGATTTCACAAGAAAATCATTGCGTAAAAACTTCGGCATGGTGCTCCAGGAAACATGGCTTAAATCGGGCACAGTCAGGGAGAATATCGCATATTCAAATCCCGACGCAACGGATGAGGAAATCATTGCCGCCGCAAAGCTTACGCACGCTCACAGCTTTATAAAGCGCTTGCCCGACGGCTATGACACGGTTCTCGGCGAAAACGGCGGCTCTCTCTCTCAAGGACAAAAGCAGCTGCTTTGCATAACGAGAGTTTTGCTCAATCTGCCGCCGATGCTTATTCTCGATGAAGCGACATCGTCAATCGACAGCCACACCGAGATTAGAATTCAGAAAACCTTTGCACGAATGATGAAGGGCAGGACGTGCTTTGTTGTTGCTCACCGACTTTCAACGATCCGTGAATCGGATATCATTCTTGTTATGAACAAGGGTCAGATCATCGAGCAGGGCACGCACGAACAGTTGCTTGAAAAGCACGGCTTCTACTATGACCTTTACAACAGCCAGTTCGCCGTGACAGAATAAAACAGCAAAAAAATTAACCGCTCTTTCGGCTGAAAGGGCGGTTTTGGTTATTTCATTACATTAGTTGCAGGTCAATTTATTATATTTTTCTCTATCACATCCAGCTCTCTGATACAACTTTCCAACAATAGAGCCCAAATTGTTTATGCTGCTTTTAAATACTTTCTGCTTTTAAATTATTATGAAATTAAATCACCATATGGTAAAATGCGTTTTTGTGATTTGATTTCACTTACACGTCGTTGAATGAACCCTATCCCGGGTCGATGTATATCATCGCACCGAAAAATTTTCGTTTAATTCATCATTGTCTTTATCCCCTCCGTCGCTCAGGCGACACCTCCCCTTACAATAAGGGGAGGCTTGGAAAATCTTCCGCTGATCCGTTACAGAAACCCCTCAGTCACGGACAATCCGTGGCAGCTCCCCACAAGAGAGCCGAGATTGATTTCTGCTGACTTTGGGTCGATGTGGGCATCGACCCCTACGAATTATTCTCTTACCGCACTTATCGTAGTGTGCGATGCCCCACATCGCACCGAGAAATTTCTTGCCTCCCCTGTAGGGGAGGTGGTGTGACGAAGGCGCAACGGAGGGGTTAAAACAAATTTTATCAAACTCTTTACAAAACCCCTCAGTCGGCTACGCCGACAGCTCCCCTAAAGGGGCGCCGAGGCGGTTTCTGCCAACTTCTCTTTGCCCACTTTTTTATTTTCTGATGAAATTATACTGGATTTTTTCCGGATATAATGATATAATGTACCTGCGACGCTAAATTTAATACTAATTCACGGCAGGAGATCAGTGTTTGATAAAAACACTGGCTCAGCTTTTGCACTCCTGCAGTGTTAGTATCGTTAGCGTCGCAGCTACGGAGCCGTGTTTTTTGTGCGTGGCTTCGGCTGCGCACTTTTTGTTTTACGTTACAAACAGTTGAAAAATATCTGTCAATATGATATAATACAGCTACCACACAAAGTTCATATAGAAGCTAAACCAAATTGCGTAGCCGGAATAGATAAAAATACCGGCTTACTTTTCTATGCTTTTGGTTTAGAACTGTAACTTTGTGTGGTAGCAATCAAGCCGTGTATTTTTTGTGCGTGGCTTCGGCTGCGCACTTTTTATTTTTCGGGGGATAATAAAATGATTGATCTCTATGACTATGTCTTTAACTCAGAGGAAGATATTCCGGAAAAGGTTGTTGATGAAACGGGAGCAGTGCTGACTCCATGTCGCCCCGAAACCTGCGAGGGCAACGGTATGCACTCCGACCATGAAATTTGCTGTGATGAGTGTAATTGGTTTCTCGGCTGTTTTCCTGAATTCTGCGATCCGGATTATTGCCCGACAGAAGAATAAAATAAAACACAAAAGCTATAATTCACATTCAGCTTGTTGAAATCGCTGATATGCGGATTATAGCTTTTCGCTTTGTTATGTCGGACTGTTCACATTAAGGGTGAAAGTCGTTTTATTTAACCTTATTTCTGCTTGTTAGCAATGATATCCTTAATGAACTTCGGGCAAACGATATCAATAATTCTGCCGATCCATGTTGCGATAACAGGTGAGAAGAGATCCATGATGTAGTAATTTATCGGCTTAGATGCAACATCATTATATGTTACAAGATGAGTTTCGTAATTTCTTACATCGTTCTCGTCGATCTCAAAAATTCTTGCCGAACGGTCGCCGCCTCTGCCGTATGTGCTGAAGCCCGAACCGCCGTTGTAGCCGAGAGTGATTCCCTCGTCCGTAACGCCCATAAAGTTGTTAACGTGGTCATGTGCGAAGAAAGCACCGATAATCTCTTTATGCTCAAGCCATGCTTCATACTCGCCTGTGCTGCCGTTTACGGATTCCGAACACGGAACCTCACCGAGAACGCCGCTTGTAGCTTTATCGTTGAGCTTGTACCACTGACCGTCGTCAAGACCGAAGATACAGTCTGTATGATCTGCATTGAACGGAACCTTATCAACAAACTGATAGATTTCCTTAACGGGAACATGCTGGAAAACAAGAGAAGGAACATAGCTGCCTGTAGCTGCCTTGAGTCCGTCACGGGTATCCTTATACCACTGAACCTGCTCAGGCTTGAGTCCCTGATAACCGGTAAGAAGACCTTCGCCCTTAGCCTTATTGTTGGAGTCCATAACATAGATGTTAAGAGGAATTTTCTTGCCGTCGGACGACTTAACGGGAATATAAAATGTACCTACATCACAGCCGTTATTAACAATAGCACAGTTGGAATATGACTTGTAAACCTCCATCTGCTCCTCAAGCGGGAAGATCTCCTCCCAGTCATGGTCGTGGTTGCCGAAGGTAGCTACGAAAGGTACTCCGAGAGCGTTGATGCCGTCAAGAGCCTGAGTAAGGCACTTCTTGAGCTGAGCCTTGGTTGCGCCCGGGAAGAAGTCTGTGAGAAGGTCGCCTGCCATAACAATGAGGTCGGGCTTTTCCTTTTCGGCAATCTTCTTGAGGTAGCTTGCCTGGAGAACGTCCTTGAGAATAACATCCTGTGTGTCGTTGATCATCATGATCTTAAATTTTCCGTCTGAGTTGAACTTGAATGCCGTGTCTGTGCTGATCGCCGCAAAGCTCGGGACAGCAAGGAGGACAATCATAACAACCGAGAGAAGAATACTTATGACTTTTTTCATTGTTTTAACCTCCGAAAAAAATAATTTTGTAGGTTAATTATACACCAACAAAAATTTAAAGTCAACATAAAGGTTTAGATGCCCATGAAAAATTATGACAAATCACACAAAATAAACTGCATTATATGAACGGATCCATACAATGCAGTTTGCGTTAACCTTGAATAAATTTTTTCAAAGGCTTTCTCGCCACATTTATTATTTTTTCGAGCAGCTTGCAAATCAGCTTGCTTAATGTGTCAATATGTAAAAGTCTGAAAATCTGAATTCTTAAATAATCCACAACTGTTGCAGCAAGATAGAATGCGATCGAACCGCTAAGCACAAGCCCTGTTTGAGCCAATGCCGAGGAAGCGTCAAAAAATGTCGAATATTTGCAAAGGAAATTGTCCCAAATCAGGGGATGTGTTTGAATAATATAAACACTGAATGAGGTTGCGGAAAGTATTTTTATAAACGGTTTACCATGTGATATTTTAATTCGACTGAAAAGACAGTGCCAAACAGGATGAACAGGATTAAAGAGATCCATATTTTTTTCTTCAGCTTTAGTCATAAACGTAATATTTCTTTGAATAACTTTTTGATCCTTAATATAGTCATAATATCTAGCTTCTCTAGCAAACTCATCTACAATAATATAATCATATTTAGGTCTAACCTCATTAACTAACTGATATAAAACACGATTGTGAAGTATTGCTTTAATCTTATTCATATTTATATCTTTAGTGCAATTTTCATTATATTCACGATTACTTAGAATAACGCTTTTATATTTAATCTTTTTAGCAATTTCCGGTGCGATTTTCAGTATTTTACTATCATCTATCTTTTTAGAGTCCCCAACACCAAGCTTTTCTAAAAATGGAATATCTTCTTTAGAAACAAAAGTTGCAGTGACAACAATTGGTCCAAAATAGTCCCCTGTACCAACTTCATCTGAACCAACGGCACTACAATTATAGTACTTAGCATTTTCTTTTTTTCGTTCTGCTTGTTTTTCTTTAGTATTTTCTAAAGCAGTTCCCCACATTGCAGCATCAACGTCAGCACTAACACCTTGAAACATAACTTTTCCTGATTCATACATAGTAATTACAGTATCTTCTTCTTGTGCTTGGAAAACAACATAAGGTATTTTCTTATCACGAACTTTATCTTTATAATATTCAATCATCTTTTTCTT